>OBJA01000384.1_pt1 | contig 39693 bp, 40 predicted proteins | sample 1519751 | NCBI WGS metagenome assembly OBJA01 (sample SAMEA3881238, study PRJEB22517) | soil metagenome | biome: lake sediment; feature: soda lake sediment; material: sediment, water from around vicinity | place: India | collected 2013-12-23 | depth 3 m
TATTAAAAATGTATTGTATTTTTTTCGTAAATATGATATACTTAACTGAAAGCATTTTCAAGAAAGTGAGGGATGGCATTTGCGTAAAGGTTATATTGCAATTTTATTGATGATAATAATTGTTCTTAGTGCTTGTACAAAACCAGAAACAATAACAATACCCGAGTGCCAATGGGAATTTACACAAACTATGGGAGAACAAATACCAGTTGCTTCATTTGAAGCTCCCCAATCAACAGTGATTGGAAACACTGATAATTTTATCAACATATGTAAACCGCTTGAAGTTAATCCGTTATTCTTAAAGGATTCTAAAATAAAGTCTCATCATTTAATTTTTGAGTTTGATTCAATTTATCCAATTGAGAGGATTGAATTCACAAATTATGTGGGCGAGAAGGCAAATTCAATCGAAAAGATTTCGATTGAAGCCTCGATTAATGGGACATCATTTCAAGGTATAATCAGTGATTATAAATTAGATGAAGAAACTTCTAACATTGATCTTAAAAATAGAAGTGCTCGTAAAATCAGAATTTCTTTTAGATCATTGGAAAAAATGACATTTGGAATTCAAGATATAAAATTCTTTTTGGGTGAAGGGTTGATTGTGAAAGAGGATCATGAATGGACTGATGCCTTTTTAAGATATGAACATTGGACTGGAGCTGACGGAATCTTTTCATTTAATATGAATGGAAATGACGCTATTGGCGCCTCAGCTGCAAAAACTGGTTTTATCTTTAGTGATACTTTTACTGGCCCAGTTAATCCGTTTAACGGTTTACGAAACAGTAATCGGATGATTAATAATTCGGTTGGTTATTATAATGGTTCTAGTAACATCAAGGAAGGAATGAGCTTTGATTACCGTCTTAATGAACAAGGGCAATCTGTTAGTGCCTTTCTTCCAAATTCATATATTGGATATAAAGCAAACAATTTGTTGGATAATGATGGATTAAGTATCTATCAGGATAAAATGGGCTTACTAACGAATGAAGCAAACGGAATAATGTGGTTGTCACCAGTAAAAAATGAAAATTTTATTAAATTGGATTTTTATGAAAGTCAATCAATTGCGAATTTATATCTTTGGAATTATAATGGAAATCCGCTTTATGGAGTTAAGAAATTTTCTTTAAGCTATAGTGTTGATCATATCAATTGGATTGATGCTGGTGAATATTTGCTTGATAAAGCATCCGGAAATGCCGATGAACCATATACAAAAGCAGTAACATTGAATATTGATGCGAGATATTTAAAAATTAAAATCATTGAAACATATGACTTTAATCAGGTTGGACTTGGAAAAATCCTTCTAACAAACAGTAATAATCAAGCGCTATTTGCATCTATATCGGCAAGTGGTTATGATGATACGATTAGCGGTAATGAAATAAGTTCACGTCTATGGCTTCAAGATGGCGTCGTTATTGGCGATTATCTCTATATTTTTCCGATTCTTGTTAAGGATGAATCGACGCTCTTTAAAGTTACACGTGTTGGCTTAATTAAAGTTCCGATTGTGAACGAATTATTTGATTTTGAAAATGCCATTTATTTAGATTCGCCATTACAAAGTCGTAGTGATGATGGTGGTATTATTTATTATGGTGCTGGCCTCATGAATCATACCGCTCATGATGGTTATCTATATATCTATGGATATAAGGATTTACATGGACGCCATTTGACAGTGGCAAGAGTTAAAGCCGAAGATATTGAAAATTTCAATCGTTGGACTTATTTTGATGGGGTTGGATGGTCACATAATATTAATGACTCATATCCATTAATTGATAAAGTATCCCCTGAGTTAAGTGTTACTTACCTTGAATCGGGAATGTTCAGTGGAAAATACATGCTTGTTGTCACTGAAAATTCAATTAGCGGACGTGTTTCTTATGCATTAAGTGATACTCCATATGGTCCATTTAGCGACTATACCTTATTATATGAGGCAACAGAGTATACATATTTAAAAGGTGCATTTGGTTATAATGCGAAAATGCATCCGCATTTAAGCCAAGAAGGCAATTATTTAATCAGTTATAATGTTAACACACATAGTTTAAGTGCCCTGCAAAACGTTAATATTTATCGTCCACGATTTATTCGTGTAATTGAAGTTAAAAAGCAAGGAGAATAAAGATGAAATTAAATCAAATAATACAATCGTTTGAAGTAGATAGTGGAATTATAACCCTTGAACTTAATAAAATTTATCCAATCAAAGAAATCAATGGCGTAAAGAATCGCATTCTTAAAGCTTTCATTGATGATAAGGAATCTGTTATCAACAGTGATGGTGTTATTTATATGAACAAAGTTACTGTTGAATGTTTCGAAAAAGGTTCTCTCCATTTCCTTTTAGGAAGTGGGTATGTTGCCCAAAAAGATGATATGTGGACGAATCGCTTTGAAAAGTTTGTAGGATGGTCTGGTGGAGATGGAATCTTTTCATTTAATCTAACTGATGGAAATGATCAATTTGACCGCTTAGAGGAATGTACAACACTCTTTGTATTTGGAGATACATTTGTTGGTCGGGTTGATAAACAAACGAAAAGACGTTATGAGCCGCTCTTAATGCCGAATAATTCAATGGGTTATTTAGATAAGGGGAAAACGGAAGTTGAATTTAAAATAAATCGTAATCACAAAGATTCCGTTATTGCGTTTTTTGGTATTGATAAAAAATATGATATTAAAGGAACCATTCCTCAAAATCTTGCCATTTATGATCAAAAACATTCTAATGTTGGTTGGATGAGCGGTTATCATCCGCAATCATTATCAGTTTCTTTTGATTTAAGCATTAACCAACAGGTAACTCACCTTCACATTTATAATTACTATAGTAATGAAGATAAATCGTTATCTTCTCGGGGTGTTAAAAACTTTAAAATGTTTGGCTCAAAAGATCATCAAACATGGGAAGATTTAGGTGAGTATACACTAAGACAAGCTGTAAATGCAGATGATTTTGATAAAATCATTGTTGGAAAAGAATTTAGATATTTCAAATTTGAAATTAATCCTACTCTTGGAGTTGGAAATTATAATGATGAATATAATGAAGGTATTTTTGCGTTATCACGAGTTGAATTCTACAATGATACTCAAAAGTTTCGAGATGTTGAAGTACAAGCGAATTCAGTATTATTAGAAGAACCTAGTCGAGCATGGATTTGGCTTCAAGATGGTGTTGTCATCGAAAATCATTTGTACTTTTTCCCTTTAGTTATTGTTCAAGATTTAACACAACCGGAAGGGTTACAATTTGCTGTTAAAGGCGTTTCAATGATTAAGGTTCCGATAGTTAATAATCGTCTTGATTATCATAACGCAACCCAAAAACTAACCCCATTATTAGTACAAAAAGGGGATTCTGAATTTTTATTCGGTGGCGCAATTATGGCAAATACCAAACAAGCAAATGCAGTTGACGCTGACGGATATATTTATATTTATGGATACAAAACGACATTAGGTTTACGTCAAATGATCGTATCGAGAGTAAAAGCAGAATTAATCGAACATTTTGATAAATGGGAATATTTTAACGGTAATGTATGGACATCAGATATTACCTCATCAGCCCCATTATTAGATCATATCTCTTGTGAATTTAGCGTATCTCCGATTTTAAAAGGAAAGAATAAAGGTAAATATTTGGCAGTCTTTACTTACGATGTAAATACTCCATATGTGGCCTTTAGTATTGGCGATACAAAGGTTGGACCGTTTAGTGTTCCCCAAACAATCTATCATACCCCAGAACAAGAAATTTATAAGAGTACAACTTATACATATAATGCGAAGGCTCATCCACATTTATCAGATAGTACGGATGTGTTAGTATCATACAATACAAATACGTATTCATTTGAACATAACATGGCCGATGGTGGTGTGTATCGTCCCCGCTTTATTCGTTTAATTGAAGTCAAAGAATAGAAGGAGTTGAGAAAAATGGAGTTAGCAGCAAGAAAGAATAAATATCGTTCAAAAAAACAACGAACTTTGGTTGTGAATATTATCTTACACACAATCATGATTCTCTGCTCGTTTATATTTATCTTTCCATTTTTATGGATGTTGTTTACAGCCCTAAAAACTCCTCAAGAATTATTAAAAGGAATTGAATCGTTTTTCCCGAAAGATCCGCAATGGGAGAATTTTGTTACGGCGGTGACACAGATTCCGTTTTTAATGTATTTGAAAAACAGCCTTATTATTGTCATTTTAGTAATGATTGGGACTGTTTTTAGCGCAACAACCGCTGCATATGCATTTGCGAAATTAAGATGGAAAGGCCGCGATAAATGGTTTGTCGTGATGCTTGCAACATTGATGTTACCTATCCAGGTTATTTTGATTCCTACATATATTATGTATTCGAAAATTGGGTGGTTAGGAACAAGATTGCCATTAATAGTCCCTGCATTCTTTGGTGGTGGTGCCGCTTTTTATATCTTTTTGCTTAGACAATTCTTTAAGGGTGTTCCGAAGGAATTATCTGAAAGTGCAATCATTGATGGAGCGAATCATTTTCAGATTTTTACGAAAATTATGTTACCACTATCGACACCGGCAATTGTAACAGTGGCGTTATTTACCTTTATGGGAACGTGGAATGATTATTTTGGTCCGTTGATTTTTTTAAGTGACCCTGAACATTGGACTTTAGCTTTAGGGTTAAGGGCGTTTCAAACTCAATATGGAGGACAATATAATTTAATGATGGCTGCATCAATATTGATTATGCTGCCTACGTTGATTTTGTTCTTTTTAGCACAAAAAACATTTATAGAAGGAATTAAATTTACCGGAATAAAAGGTTAAGGAGGAAAACATGAAAAAATTTTATATCTTATTATTGTTCATTGTTTTACCATTTGTTATCGCTGGATGTGGTGATGACATTGGTGACAGAACAGAAATTAAATTTTGGCATATGTCTCCAGTAGGTAGTGAATCTTATTCTGCAACTAGACAAATTATTAACCGCTTTAATGAATCACAAGACAAATACTTTGTGAAAGGTACTGGTTTTTCTTTTTGGGATTATTGGGATAAGATTAATGTCGCTATCAGCTCAAGAACTGCACCGGATGTTGGATTATCAACATTAGACGATGTCGTTGGAAGAGCAAGAGCTGGTGTTTTGTACAATATCAGTGAGTTAATGGCTGCTGATGAAGAACCACTAGATTTGGATGATTTCTATACTAATCAATTAGAATTTGCAAAACATAATGATAATTTATTTGCCATGCCGTTTACTTCAACAACAAGAGTTTTATACTATAATTTGGATATGTTTGCAGAAGTGGGATTAACTGAAGATGATGTTCCGAAAACATGGTCTGAGCTTCATACCGTTGCGAAAAAACTTGATAAAACCGATAATAAAGGGACAATTCAACGTTTAGGGTTTGAGCCAACATATGGGAATGCAACTTACCACGGTTATTTATGGCAAGCAGGTTTAGATTTCTTTGATGAAGATTTAAATCCGACGCTTAATACTCAAGGACATATTGATGTTTTAAATTGGATGATCGATTTCAATAAAGAATTTTCACGCAATCAATTAGTGGCTTTTGGTGATGCGAATGCGATGCTTGGAATTAATCCATTTGCTGCTGAACGCGTGGCAATGATTGTGGAAGTTGATGGTTTGTATCAAATAATTAAAAGTGCTGGTGCAACCTTTAATTATGGTGTTACCTATATTCCTGTTCCTGATGAAGATGGAGTCAGAGTTAACTGGGGTAGTGGTTTCTCAATTGAATTATATGATAATGGGAAAAAAGATGATGTGAAAAAGCAAGGCGCATATGAATTTTTGAAATATCTAATGAGTTATGAAACTCAAAAGGATTTAGCTCTGGCTAATGGTTGGATTATGGCTTCAAAATCAGCAATGGCAACCATCGCTGAAGGAAATCCAATCTTGACGAGATTAATTGAAGAAGTTGCTTATGCAAAAGATAAAATGTTTGTTCCGTACGCTCCGTCATGGCATGGAAATGACTGGCAACCATTTTATAACGCCGCACTAAGCAAAGAAAAGACGGTTCAACAAGCTCTTTCTGAAGCCCGAGCTCATTATATTCAAAAACGCGCTAATTGGAATGCAACTCAGTAGGTGAAGATATGAAACATTCAAGTTCGATGAATCGTCTAAAAAAACAAGAGAATCTAATGGGATATCTCTTTGCTTCGCCATGGTTAATCGGATTGATTGTTTTAGGGATTTTTCCGATTTTCATGTCCTTGTACATTAGTTTTACAAATTATGACATGATTTCAACTCCGAAATTTATCGGAATTGAAAATTACCGGATCTTGTTAACAAATGATAATTTGTTTTGGACAAGTTTGTATAATACCATTTATCATGTTATTATTGCTGTTCCTTTAAGTATTTTCTTTGGAATCTTATTAGCATTACTACTTAATAATCGTCTTAAAGGAATGGGATTGTACCGAACAATGTTTTACTTACCAAATGTTGTAAACATTGTTGCGATGGTATTATTGTGGATGTGGATATTTCAGCCAAGTTTTGGGTTAATTAACCAATTACTTGCGCCAATATACCGCTTGTTTAATATGGAACCATTTGGTTGGTATTTGGATAAGAGTATGTCGAAAATGACCTTAATTTTAATGGGATTATGGACAGTCGGTGGCTCAATGGTTATTTATCTTGCCCAAATGAAAGACATTCCGATTTCATTATATGAATCTGCGGAAATGGATGGTGCTGGTTTTATTCGTAAAACCATCTCTATTACCTTACCATTAATGACTCCTTCGATCTTCTTTAATTTTGTTATGGGGATCATCGGTAGTTTTCAAGTTTTCACAACCGCTTATATTATGACAGGTGGTGGCCCGTCGCGCTCGACTTATTACTATGCATATTATCTGTTTGATAAGATGATGGCAGATAAGGCCATGGGAATGGCAAGTGCGATGGCGTGGATCTTATTGGTTATTTGTTTAATCGTTACAATTTTGGCATTACGCACAAATAAATATGTATTTTATTTGGGTGATGAATAGAAAAAATGAAAAGGAGAATCATAATGCAAAAAAAATTATTAATGTTAGTATTAGCAATTATTGGTATTTTCGCACTAACTGGTTGTTGGCCAGGAGAAATTGGTGTTGAAACTGTATTCGAGAATAAAGCAGGTGCGGGTACGCGTACAATTGTTTTAGATGTAATGGATGATACATTATCACAAACAGCAATTCCGAATCCTGATGATCCAGACGGAACAGAAGACAAAGGTGCAGTAGTAAATGACAAACATATTACTGGTGGTCTTTCTGCAATTCAAACATGGCTTGAAAATAATGCTCCAAACTTCATTACTGTTAAACCTATGCGTGTTGAAGGTTATCATCGTTATTTCACATTAGAGTACAAATTTGACGATTTTGATGATTTCTTAACTAAATATGAAACATTAGTTAACTTGTCACCAACGATGTCATGGAGTGATTTTGATGCAACCGAAAAACCGACATGGACTGTTTCTGGAAACACTGCAACATTCAAAGAATCAAAAGCAATTTTTGAAGCTTCTATTGACTGGGCAATCGATGGCATTTATAATAGTATCTATGATGCTGCTGATTTAACTGGTTTTGTTACAAAAGCTGATATTTCTGTCTTTGCTAATTACTCAGTAAAAGTCGGAGATCAAACCTTTGAAGAATTACAACACTATGATCCAGATGCTGTTGATAATGAAGGCACTGGGAAAATGATTTTTGTTGAAAGTGAAGACTTTGAATTAACAGGAACTTATCCTTCAAATGTTCTTACGATCGTTTTAATCGCTGCTGCAATCGTTGCTGTTGCTGCTGGTGGTGTAATTGGATTTATGATGCTTAAGAAAAAACCAGTTTAAGATCAAGAATAAAAAATAAAAAGGAGAATCCAAAATGAATTATTCCTTAAGAGATTTCTATCGAGATTTGATGGATGTTGTTTTATTAAACTTAATCTTTTTAGGAGTAGTCTTGCTTGGTGCATTTATCACCTTTGGTGCTGCTTTTAAGGCATTATTCTATGTTTCATTTCGAATCATTGATCGAAAGAAACAAAACTATGTTTTTAAATCTTTTTTTAGCAGCTTTAAAGAAGGGTTCTTGCAGAGCACGATTATATGGTTAATAATAGCCGCATTTGGATCTCTCCTTTTTTTGATGTTTAGATATTCACTAGATCATAATCAAATTATTCTTTTGGTTTCATGTTTAGTAACATTTTATTTATTAGTTGTATATGTTTTGTATTTATTTCCGATTTTTGCCATCTTTAAGACGAATTCAGTTAAGCAGTTGTTGAAAAATACGTTTTTCATTGCCAGTTCAAATTTTTTGATCACAATAAAACTATTATTAAGTTTGGTTTTTGTTATTGGAATATTTGTTTGGTTTAATGGAACGATTATATTTAGTATCGGGCTGTTCGGAATTTTGAGTGCATCGCATCTACATAAAATTTTTAATCCATACATTAAACAATTTATACCAGACGAACCAGATGAATAAGAAAAGCATTGCTTCTTTAAAAAAACAATGCTTTTTTTTTACATTCTTTTTGCCATTATCGCTGCCCCTAAAGCTGGGTCAACGATTGGCGCGATAATCTTAATATCTGAATCAATTGATTTGATTTTCTGATGCAATTGATCTTGAAAATACCCTTTTGCATTTCCTAAACTTCCGACAATTACGATCGTTTTATTGCTTATTTTAAGTTTTTGATAAACACCATTTACAGCAAGTCTTAATTCATCGGTGGCTTCATCAACAATTTGTTTTGCATAAGCATCATTTAGGTTCGCATGTTTGGTTACGATTTTCGCAAATGAAGCAACCCTCGTACGATCTTCCCATAATTGATTAATTACAGGGACAATATCGAAAATAGAGTTAATATGAATCATTTTTTTAAGATCTTCCGTAAAAGCACTTGGCTTGATCCGTTCATCGATGGTGCGAACTAAGATAAGAAGGCTTTTTTTACCTAAATCATAGGCACTACCGGCATCACCTTCCTTATATCCCCATCCTCCACATTTATGATAACTATTGTGGTTAATTCCAAACGCTACCGATCCAGTTCCAACAATTAAAGCCATGCCCTCGTTGAAGAGAAGTCCGCTATATAAAGCATTAAACATATCATTTTTCGCTTTCACAACCGTTGCTTCTTGACACGATGGAAGAGTTTTGATAATTCTTTCTACAATATCTTCGTCATGTTTAGTTACAATGCCCCCAACCCCTGCAAAAACATTTTCAAACTTGATATTCGGGTTAATATTATTAATGGGGTTAAGAAAATTTTGATAGGAAATTTCATTTGTGACAGTATCAATACTTGAAGGCCCAGCTTCACTAATCCCGATCATCTTTTCATTCTCATCAATAATGCATACTTTCGTTTTCGTTCCGCCACCATCGATTCCAAGATAATATTTCATAGTTATACACCATCCATTCTTTTTTAAATAAATAACGCTACTATAAAGGGACTAACAAATATTGATAGGTAAATCAATGTAATCCAAGGTTGATAATCAAGATACATTTCTTTATATGTCATCCGCCACGGGTGTTTGATTAGAACCCAACCCACTAAATCAAAGATAATGCAGATTCCAGTCCAAGTTGCAGCAATAATGAAGGCTTCAAACCAGATATTGCTGATACTTGCATCCTTTAAATATAGGAATGAGAAAACAGGCCAGAGGATGATATTATATAATGGATGATAGGGGACTGTTTTTGCATACGCAACAATATCATACATTGATTTAATCGGTTTTGTTGGGTCGTTTTCCATTTTTAAAACCTTCCAATTAAAACAAGTATGTAAGATTCCAATTATTGTTACAATTATATAACAAATCCAAAACCATAACATCGATAATCCAAAATTCATAATAAAAAATTCCTTTCTAATTTTTAATTCTTCAAAAAAAGTACTTCTTATTATATCAAGTTAAGTAATATTAAGCAAGAAGTTAAATGTATTAAATCATTCAAATGTTTTATAAATGTATTGATGAAATGACATTTTTGTGGTATAATATATTCAAGGAAGTGATTAAAATGGGAATTGATTTTATGAATAATATGCCATTATATCTTCAATTAAGATCAATTTTAAAAGAAAAAATTGAAAATGGAACTTGGAAAGAAGGAATGATGATTCCAAGTGAATTAGAGTTAGTTAATCAGTATCAAGTTAGTCGGGTGACAGTTAGACAGGCGATTTCGAAGCTTGTTGAGGAAAAATATTTGGTAAGGCGGCCAGGATTTGGAACAATCGTTTACCGAAATAAAGCTTCACTCTCTAATTTCACACAAATTCGCAGCTTCACAAATGAAATGAAGGAAATCGGAATTGTTAATAAAACTTTAGAAGCAAAACTTGTGGAAGTAAAAGCAAATGAATCATTGGCAAAGATCTTTGAGATTCCAGTGGGAACATTGATCTATAATTTACAGCGGGTTCGTGGTCAAGATATCCCAATTCTTTTTTCCAACACATATTTATATCCGATTATAACTTATCCTAACGAGGAATCGTTTTTAAAAGGTTCTCTATATTCATATCTGACAAGTCACAATATTTATATTAATAATTTTGAAGAAACCGTTAGCGCTGTTAAAGCGCCAAAAGAAATTCGAGAAAAATTAAAAGTTGATGATGATTCCGTGCAATTAAAAAGGGTTAGATATAGTTATAATGATCAAAATCAATTAATTGAATACACAGTTAATTATTATAATGCTGATTTATATGAATATCGAACTAGTATTCTTTATTCTAAAAAGTAAAATGCTTAAATCTTTTAAGCATTTTTTTTAATTTTTTGGTTGACATCGAAATGTTTCCGTAATATAATATTATCGATAAACGATAATTTTAGGAGTAGATATGAATAAAATTTTATTTTTAATTGGATTTTTTTTATTGATAGTTGTTGTTTCTGTTGATCTTTTAACCGAAAAAAAAGAAATATTGCCTGAAATTGAAACTAACGATCAATATGATTTGTATCTTGAGGGCATGGGTTTAGATGCAAGGGCTTTTCTATTATCACAAAAACAAATTATTTATGAAGAAGGGTTAGTGTTTCTAAAACGGATGGATGCAGTTAATTATAATCCTCCATCAACAACATCTACGGATTTTATTAGAGATAATTTTCTTCAAAGGCAATTAATTTACAATGATGCTAATCTTAGTTATGAAGGTTATTTGTTTAAAGGGGAAGATAACCAACTTCATGTTATGATTACATACCACATTAATGCCATTATCATAGGAGATGAACCATCAAGTTTTATAATGTTAAGGTATTCTAATAATTATTATTCGATAACATTCCCGCAAGGATCGGCATATAACCGTATTGATCATATTGAAAATGCATTTGATGCATATTCTAATTTTCATAACAACGGGAAGATTTATTTATATCGAGCCTTAAAAGCTACAAAAAACCCGATTGATGGATTTGTTTGGTTTATGGTTAGTAATAAAGAGGATAGTGATGAAAGTTATTTCGAGCTTGTTGTTGATTTATATGAAGCGACAACAAAAGTGAATGAGCAAGAGATTATCTTTGGATATAATGCATTTAAGAAAAAAGTAGATAATCAAATCTATTATATTCCTCAAAGCAAAAGATTAATATATGATATGGAGAATAACCAATGAAATTTTTAATAATTCTTTTAATTTTAATTGTTATCGGTTTGGTAATTTTTGTTTTTAACACTTTACGGGTGATAAGTAAAAACAACTTTAATCAAATATTGATTTATTTTCGCAGATACCTTTGGGTTGTCTTTCTGTTTTTATTTATAACGCATTTTATTCTTATTATTATGACATTATTAGCTTTAAACAATCATTCATTAATATATATTTTATTGATTAAAGTTATTATTGAGGTATTATACTTTATTCTGATTTTTATTAATACCAGAAAGTTACTTAAAAATCTAAATAATGAAATTATTTTTGATGAATCAAACAGTAAGTACACAAAAGAAATTGGAATTAGTTTTGTTTATTTAGCTTTAACTGAAATCACAGTTGGATTAGTTATGGGAGTAATTAATTTCATTAATGAACAAGAATTTAAGCTAATAACGAATTCGGTTGTCACTCTCTATTTGATTATCGGCATTATATTAGTGATTGTATCTGTAATATTAGATAAAGCAATTGAAATATACAAGGAAAATAGTCTAACGATATGATTATCATTGAACTAACAGATCTTTTGAAGAAACGAAATATGACCTCAAAGGAGTTGGTTCAAAGAATCGGAATTACAGAAGCAAATTTATCAATCTTGCGAAGTGGAAGAGCTAGGGCAATCCGCTTTTCCACATTAAATGCAATCTGCCGAGAATTGGACTGCAATCCCGGTGATATTTTAAAATATCATGAAGGTGAGGATCACCTCTATCAAGATCAAAGGGAAGAAGATGAGGACTAAAGTTATGAAATATAAATTTTTTTGGATTATTGGATTGGTTTGCATCATACTAATATTAATCTGCGGATTAATTTTTGAAGATTTTTATTATAAAGATGAAGTGTTGATTCGAAATCATTTAATCATTGATGAAATCGATCTAACAGACCATCCTAATTTAAACAACATTTCAATACAAAAGGTCGATAATCAGTTGGTATTAGTTGACTCATTCAATCAGAAAATTAAATATCTACAAGATAAGAAAGTGTATGATTTTAAAAATTATCATCCCGTCCATCTTCAAGACCTTGGAGATTATTATGTAGTTATTTACAGTACAAACATGAATATTGATTATTCACATGGTCGCTTTGTTCAAAATGATTACGAGTATAATCGTGAATATGACGTAATATACCTTCTAAATAAAGAAACTGGTAAGATGTATATGTATCGAGAATACCATCTGATTGGAAAAAGCATTGACTTAAACAGTTTTAAAATGATTGATGATGATAAAATTATCTATCATGTTTATGCTGATTATGAGATTAAAACCGCTCGTGTTGAAGTCATTTTTATATCTGAAATAATGAATCGAGTTAGGGGCATACCACTTATGAACTTGATGAGTTTTTTGGATAATCGCTACAAATATCTTGAAAAATATGTTATTACCAATGACCGTTTACTTTGGGTCGATAATACAGGGTATATTGGTTATAAAACCTTTTATTATCATTTCCGAGCTGATGGCGGAGAAAGCGGAGGAAATTATTATTCTGAACTTGTTAAGGATGAAGAATATCTTCGCTTGGGTTATTTTGCAATTTATGATAATGAAATTTATTATGTCGGTAATGATTTAAAGATATATGCGTTAAAAACCAAAACATATATTGCGGATGTCATTCTATTGGAAAATTGGGAGGATCAACTTCATTCATCTTAAAAACTTCAAAAATCATTTTTTTAGTTGTTTTCTTTTTGTATTAAATGTATTATATTTGTATTGAACTTTTCAATCGAATATGTTATAATATTAGAAGAATCAAAAATATGTAGAAAGATGATGACAAGAATGAAATATTTAAATTTTAAATCTGAATATGATAGAAATCCGATTAATGTTGTTAATGGCTATGATAATCATATTTTTAATAAACAAGATATTATTACTGAATTAAAAAAACACCATCAAGGGATTATTGTATTTGAAATATATCCTGGTGTTAATGTAGATGAGTTTTTTAATAAGATAATTGCCAAATTAAATCCTGATTTAGTAATTAATATCGAGGATTATGCCAAATCTGAAAGTGAAATTAACGAGATTATCAGTCCTAATTTAACTGATGACCGTGTTTTTGGATTTATAAGCGATCATACGATTGAAGACTTTTACAATTCTAATGCACTTGTAAAAATCCAAGATATAGTTAAAAAGACATCCGGCTTAAGAATTGTTTATGGATTTGGAGCCTCAATGGTTGACTCTGATTGGTTGATTCATGTTGATATTACCCGCTGGGAGATTCAACTTCGATACCGTCAGGGGATGACAAACTTTAAAATTAGTAATCCGGATGAAGATGTATTAAGAAAATATAAACGTGGATATTTTGTCGAGTGGCGTGTTGCTGACCGAATTAAAAAGAAAATATATAATGATCTTGATTATGTTATTGACGGATCGAAAAGTGATTATAAAATGATTACAAAGACAGCATATGAGGCGGCATTAGATCTTTTAGTAACAAAACCTTTCCGTTTGGTTCCATATTTTGACCCAGGTGTGTGGGGTGGACAATGGATGAAGGAAGTATGTAATCTTGAAGAAAACGGTTCTAATTATGCTTGGAGTTTCGATGGTGTTCCTGAAGAAAATAGTCTTAAGTTTAAATTTGGGAAGCAAGTAATTGAACTGCCTGCAATTAATTTGGTCTTTTTTAGAGCCCTTAAATTATTAGGAGAACGAGTATATAATCGTTTTGGAACCGAATATCCGATTCGTTTTGACTTTCTAGATACAGTTGATGGCGGTAATCTGTCACTTCAAGTTCATCCGTTAACTGAATATATTCAAGAAAGATTTGGAATGAATTATACCCAAGATGAATCATACTATATTTTATATGCAGAAGAAGATTCGGTTGTTTATTTGGGAGTAAAAGAAGGTATTGATAAAAAACAGTTTATCAATGACTTAAAACGTGCCAATCTTGGTCAAGCAAATTTTGATGATGAAAAATATATTAATCAATTTCCGGTTAAAAAGCATGATCATTTGTTAATTCCAGCCGGAACAATCCATTGCAGTGGTAAAAACACAATGGTCTTAGAGATTAGCTCTACCCCATATATTTTTACTTTTAAATTATGGGATTGGGGCCGAATTGGCTTAGATGGACGACCTCGTCCTGTGCACCTAAATCATGGTCAGGAAGTGATTCAATATGATCGTGATACGAAGTGGGTTAAGGAAAACTTGATCAACCGTTTTGATAGAATTAGTGATGTTGAAGAACGTACTGGCTTACATGAACTAGAATTTGTGGAAACGCGAAGATTTTTCTTTGATAAAAAAATCACAACAACATCCGAAGGCAGTTTCAATATGTTGAATTTGGTTGAAGGAGTTGCCGTGATTGTTGAGAGCCCAACGAATCAATTTGAACCATTTACAGTTCACTATGCGGAAACGTTTATAATCCCGGAAAATGTGAAAGAATATACATTAAGACCTCGTGAAGAAAATATGAAATGCGGGGTTATCAAAGCTTTTGTAAGGTAGGCATTTATGGAAATTTTCATTGCAGCAATTAGCATTATAATAACTTCATGTTTTTGGTTGTTTTATTTTAAAAATAAAATGAAAGATACATTTTTAAAAGGCAAACAAAAAGGAACTGATGAGTTTTTATCATTACTCCTTGACAATGGTTATCAGTCAAAGGTTAAAACATTTAACGAATTAAATAAACATTGTCTAAAAGGTGGAACAGTTTTTGTTGGTGATTCCATTACTCAAGATTATAATGTCTATGAATTTTTTCATGATCTTTGTGTCTATAATCGTGGAATTGGTGGTGATACAACGGTCGGTTTAATGAAACGTTTAGAAGCAAGTGTTTATGCCTTAGAACCAGCACGGGTTGTATTAATGATCGGAACAAATGATTTTGCTCTACTTGATACAAATAGCCATGAAGTATTTCTAAATATTAAAAAGATCATTAATGAAATTAAATCGAAGCTTCCGAATGTTGAAATTATTTTAGAATCCATTTATCCTGTTTCTAAAGCCCTAGATCCAAAAATCAAAATGATCAGTGTCGGAAAACGTGATAATATCTTAATTGATCAAACCAATGAAATGTTGAAAACAATCGAAGGAGTAACTTTTGTTGATTTGAACTCAATATTAAAAGATGTTGACGGAAACCTGATATTAGAGTATACTGTTGAAGGTTTACATATTAATGAACTTGGTTATCAAAAAATAACCTCGGTTTTACGAAAATATTTTTAATAAGGAGTAGATTATAAAATGATTATGCAAAGAGTATTAGTGCTATCTGGAGTTTTAAAGAAACGCATTTGGGGCGGACATTATTTTCGTGACACATTAAAAATTACAGATGATAGTGAGCCCTATGGTGAATACTGGACTTTGTCAGCTCATCCTAATGGGGAGAGTATCGTTATTAACGGAAAATTTACTGGTATTAAATTAAGTCAAGTATACCATGAGCATCGATATTTATTTGCAAATATCAAAAAAAATCAATTCCCTTTGCTAGTTAAGATAATTGATGCCGCAGAAGATTTAAGTATTCAGGTTCATCCAGGTGACAGTTATGCCCTAAGACATGAGAATGAGTTAGGAAAGAATGAATTTTGGTATATTCTAGATTGTGCGGATGATGCCAAACTTATTTTAGGACATAATGCTTCTGATAAGGATGAATTAATCAAAATGATTAATGAGAATAAGTTTGATATGTTACTAAATAAACGAAATATCAAAAAAGGCGATTATTTCTTTATTAAAGACGGAACTGTTCATGCCATCTGCAAAAACACCATTATTCTTGAAATTCAACAATCATCAGATGTTACTTACCGTATCTATGATTACGATCGCACTGATAAAGATGGAAATAAACGTGAACTTCATTTAGAAAAAGCAATTGATGTAATAAGAGCTAACCAAAACTATGATAAAGAAGAATATTTCGAGATGAACTTATCGGATACGTTAATTCACAAGTTGACAGATAACCGTTACTTTAAAACATATCACTATCAAATTATTGACCAAGTGTCAATTGCCAATCTTAATCATATCTTTTATTTAGGAACAGTGATTAGTGGTGAACCAACAGTTGATGGTATTAAAATCATCCCTGGTCAAAGTTTTATCATTACAAGTATTGCGGAAAATGTCGTGATTAACGGAAAGTCAGAAATAATTATAACAACACTATAAAAAGAAATGCTATCTTGCCTAGGCAAAGATAGCTTTTTTATTTTTGAAATATAAATTAATAAAGTTTGTATAATTTATTCAAAATATTAGTGATAATATAATATTGTTAATTTTAGTAAGGAACAAAAAAATGAAACTGCCAATTAAAAAAATAATATATTATTTATTAGGAACCTTCACTTTGGCTTTAGGAATCACGCTTTCGATTAATGCTAAGTTAGGTGCTGGTGCTTTTGATTCAATGAATAATAATTTATCACAATTGTTGAAGGTTTCCTTAGGAACAGGAATGTATATATCCGTTTTAATCCTCTTTATCATAACGATGATTTTAAAACCACGTAAGATTTATTTTCTAGGTGTTATCCTAACATTATTAATCACGATTGCCGTTGATTTACTGATGATGTTTATTCCCAATGTTTTTATTTTTTCGTTTAGAATGCTTTACTTTGGATTTGCGATTATCTTTTTACCCTTAGGAATTGCTTTTATTATTAGAAGTAGATTACCGCTTAGCCCCATGGACAATTTATTATTAATCTTACAAGAAAAAATTCAAATGCCAGTTTGGGTAGTTAAGTCGATTATTGAAGGTTCGTTCGCAATTATCGCTTTGATTTATGGCGTAATTGCTGGAATTGGGATAGGGGCATTATCGATCGGGACAATTGTTATCACCTTTACGATTGGCCCTGGGATTGATCTCTTTTTAAGGATGATTAAACAAATCTAATAAAACGTTTTTTTCTTGTAGTTTTGATACGTCTATGGTAATATTTGCATAATAGGAGAAAATCACATATGTCAATTATTAAACCTTTTTTTATAAATGAGACAAGCTCAATTATTAACCTAACAACGAACCTTTGTGATACCGAATTAAAAGTTTTGGAAAGTGAAGGTTTCTATAAAGTTTTAAATCGTTTTTTTAATTCGATCACAAATCTTTCTCAAGATGAATTAACAACGGTCAAGAAAAACAGTACAGAACGAGAAGTAATTGAATTATATAAACTGTTGTTAATCTTCTCTTATGATGAAGTTATGGAAAAATACCTTAATTCATATCGTGTTATAGATTTTCGTCGTGAATTATATATTTTTTCTGAGCGTTTATATGATTTTTGGCGACGGTATGAACGATATGGCGTGATTCAAAAACAATCTTTATCAATTAATCAAGATAATGACAGTTTAATTGAAGCTACAGAAAAGTTCTCGAAAATTGTTTTAAGATTATATCGAATAATAACCCAAAACTTATCAGGTAATAATTATCAGGTTTACCGTCAAGTGGCAGCTGGTGTTAATGCAACTTTAATTGTGGCTATGAATAAATGGAATATTCCTGATGATTATCGTGCTTTAGAAGGGATAAACTTTTTGGATACAGTGATTATTAGAACTCCATTTATGGGATACTCCAAAGCAAATACGAGATCGGGCTTATTTAAAGAGATATATGTAAATCCAATCCAAAATATTCAATTAACTCCTAGCCATTGGATTTGTTACCCGGTTATGGTTGGGCCATTAATTGCATATGTTTATTTCCATCGTGATTTTATTCATCATGGTGTTGCCTTAAGTAATTTATTTCAACCTGCATCAGCAGCTGAATATCTTGGGAAAAAACCGGATTTACTCTATGTCTTTGGGGTCAATAACTCGGAATTTGATTGTACATATTTTCATGATCAAGCCAATGATATCTATGTCGGTTTAGCTAGCCGTGAGGATAAAAACGATTATTTTGGCTATATGAAAAAGATGTTATTAACACTTCACAATGTTTATATGATTAATTCTAAGCGTCTACCTATTCATGGGGCAATGGTTAATATTACATTAAGAAACAATACTGAAAAAAACATTGTTATTATTGGTGATAGTGGAGCTGGTAAATCGGAAACACTTGAAGCCTTAAGAGTAATTGGAGAAAAATATATTCGGGAAATGAATGTTATTTTTGATGACATGGGGACATTCTTTGAAAGAGATGGTCAAATCGTTGGAATTGGAACAGAAATCGGAGCGTTTATAAGACTTGATGATTTAGAAATCGGATATGCTTACCGTGAAATTGACCGAGCCTTTTTCTTGAATCCTGATAAAACGAACGCGCGAGTGATATTACCGGTATCAGATTATCAATCGATTATAAATCATTATCATGTCGATATGGTTTTATATGCTAACAATTATAATGAGGAAAAAGAAGGTATCAGGATCTTTACAGATATTAATGAATCGTTAGCTGTCTTTCGTGAGGGTGCTAGAAAAGCAAAAGGGACGACAAGTGAAGTCGGAAAGGTCACAAGCTATTTCGCAAACCCTTTTGGCCCAGTTCAACGTCAAAAGCAAACAGATGAACTATTAGTTAGTACCATTAGAATACTCTATGAAACGAAGATTCCTGTTGGAGAGATTTATACAAAACTTGCAATAGACGGTTATCAATTACAAGGACCTCAACAAGCGGCTAAAAAACTATTAGAGTTTTTAATTCAAAATTAATAGTTTATGGTTTAGTGCTAAATATTTTCTTGCATTACAATTTCAGATAAAGTATAATAGCAGTTAAGAGGCCAAAAATTGGTAATTAAGCGAGAGGGTTTTTATTTATGAAAGGGAAAAGAATTAAACTTTTTTTAATATTGATTTTTTTAATGGTTTTTGTTTGGGGATGTAGTGAAAAATCAAATTTGAATTACAAAACGGAAAAAATGGACTATAATGATGTACTAGATTTTCATCAAGACATTTATATTGTTAATGATCAAGGATTATATTATTTAGTCAAAAACGGCAAGAAAATAAGTAAAGGGTACATTACTATTATTAATCCATGTACTGAATCTGTAAGTGATAAATATATTGATTATTTTATTGCGAAAACGAAAAATAGTGATTATGTAATTGTCAATCATCAGGGTCAAGAAAAACCGATTAATCATGAAGTTGTTTCTTATCTTGGTTATACTAAATATGGATTTCTTTTTAAAAATGAGGATAAAAAAGCTGTTTATATGACTCATAATGGCGAGACATTTATTTATGATAATATTTTACTTGCTAATAGATGTTTGGATGAAGATGGTTGTATTAAATATTTGATTGGAACGAATGATATCGAAGAAAATGAAACTGAGAGTTTCTTATTAAATGCTCAAGGGGAAATCATTATTAGCGATGTTTCATTAATCGAGGTTATGTTTTTAAGTTATCCGACTGAACAAACTTTTTTTAAAGTGAAACAAGGTGATAAGTTTAAATTGTTGAATGCTGAATTAGAGATTGTAATGGATAATCTTGATGGACTTGAAGTGAGAAATAATAATTTAATTAGATGTTTAATCAATTCCTATGACTCTAATAATCCAAGTCAGTTAACTGATAGCACCTATACATATTACAATTCATTAAACCAATCAATATCATTTAAGATGAGTGAAGGTTTTTCTTATGAAGAGGGCCCATATTTTGTGGCGGTTGCTAATAGTTTATTGAACTTTAAAATCTATCGTTTTAATGATGAAATGATTGAATGTACTAGTTTTCAGCGTTATAATATGATTTATAAATTTCAAAATTCTTCAACAAATGGGTTTTTAAATTACTCTGGAGAAATAATCTATAGTGATGCTAATCAATTAAGTAGTGTAACTGATTATCACTCATATACACAAAATTATGTAATAAGAAATTCTTCAAATGTTGTTCTAACAGATACAGAAACAACAAAAACCTTAACTTTTCCTTCATCTTCAGCATATTCATATTCAATTAATACAACACAAGTAAATGGAACATTTTTGATCATACGCAATTCTGCATTTGGAATCCAAAAGGCATTATATTCATTGAAACATACTGAAAGTAACATTAATATTAATAATTTATCATATTATGATCAGATTAATGTCTATAGAACAGCGGGAATAAATTATGCCTTGGTTAGCGATTATGAAAATGAAAAATTATTTATTGTTGATTTAGATGATGATTATTATCAATTGCTCATTAGTGATTGCCCACAAGGATATAATCCAATAATCATAAATAATATATTTGCAAATATCGATATTTATCGTGAGTTAAATACGATTAACGGCTTTGCTTTCACAATTAATAGTTCCTTATCTGATTTTTCAAAAAGTTTTATTATTTATCGCAATCAGATATATAATGGTGGTGAAAAAGCTGATCTTAAGGTGATGGCAATTGATGAAACCAATGTCATTTCTACTCCAGGTTTTAATGAAGTTTTTATTTACAATAATAATAGTACTGATGTCTATCAATTTGTTTATGATAATGATGAATATACATTAACATATAAAACAACAATTCCATTTCAAATCACTGCTGCAAAGAGAGATGCGCACACATTGAAGGTATATTATGTCATTAGAAATGAAATAAACCCTTCGTACAAAGGTTTATGCGATGATGAAGGAAATATTATCTTCTATCCACATTTTAATAATATTGTTGAAATAGAAAATAATAATGTGATTGTTGAACGATTCAATTACTTTGGAGTTATTAAAATTACAAATAAATCATATAAGGTACTTGTTAAGATGGTATATAGTAATATTGGTTTTATTGGTGATGGTAATTTTATCGTTTTTGAAGATTACACAAAGCGATATTTCTGTGATTCAACAGGTAAACTTAATAATGATGAGATCTTACTTGGCGATATAATTACTTATCTCAGTCTTGAAGATGATGAATATGTGACAAAACATGCTTATAAATTAATATATTCAGATTATGTCATGATTTACCGACAAGAAAAAATTATTAAAATTTATTCACATCAATACATAAATTAAAAGTAAGAACTTAATAATAAATGATAAATAGAGTTGATTTTCAGCTCTATTTTTATTAGGCATTATTTTTATTAAAGTGATAAATTGCATATTTGATAATAATATGATATAATTTTTATATGTTGGAGGAATTTATATGATAGATCGGATAAAATCATATGTAAATGTTGAAATAAAATCAGAAAATAAAGAGGATATCTATTCTCGTTTAGTTGAGCAATATCAAGATTTCTTAGCTAAAGGTTATAGTGAAGAAAAAGCTTATATTGAAACAATTAATTCATTTAATCGAAAAAATAATATATCCAAAGAAATAAAGTATTCTAAAAATATTGATAATATGTTATTTTTTGAAAGTAAAAATGATCAATATGTTAATGCAAAGGCTTTTAGGAATTTTAATTTCTTTTTCTTGATGGCATTGTCACTAGGAATTTTAAGCTTTCTCTTATTTTATGCAATTACAATTGCAACTAATAAAGAGGGAATTGGGTTTTCTGTTCAAGCAACTTTTTTAGGTGCTAGCTTAATCGTTTATCTGATTGGCTTTAACGATTTTCACTATACTCAAAACCATATCTTAAATACATATAAAGATGAAATGACTTACCTTAAGGGGTTTTTATTTTTGAAAAATAGTTTAATCGCTATTGTATGCTTTGTTGTTAGCTCGCTTCTTATAACATTGCCTTATTTAATTTATGATAATCCTCTTTTTGAAAAATCAATAATTTCTTTTGGGTTCTATTTAGATGTTCTTGGAATCTATATCGGAATCGCTATCATACTTTCTTTCTTTGCCGTTTTTATTATTGATATATTATTTAGCAGTAGAATTAAAAAACTTGATGAAAACTATGTGGCCATTTTTGAAAAGGGAAAATTGTTTAAATATGGGATATTAGGTTTGTTTTTGATCATTAACAATCTTCTTAACATTAATAATGTTGAGGGTTTAGTAATCGTTTATTTGTCTTTTATCATTTATGATTTGTATAAACTAATTAAAGATAAAAATCTTATTTTTACAAGGATCATTAAAATTATAACTTGGATAAATATTTTCTTAATCTTTGCTAATCGAAACACTCAAGAAATTTCGGTAATAGGATTAATAGTTCTAAGTTTGCTGTTTATTATTATCAAGAACAAAAGTGTATCTTGGGAAGAGCATCTGATACATTTTGCTGCTTATTTTCTACTTTTAATCCCAATGGTTTTGTATGTTAGCTTCGATTTTCATTATCTGATAGAACCAAAAGAAATTAATTTATTTTGTCTTATCAATAATGTTTTAATTATTATTTATGCATTAGGGAATATCATATATGATTTACGAGTGAGATATCAATTAGTTAACAAGAGTGAATCTTAAAAATAACTAAAAAATTTAGTTTTTAAATCAGTTTTGTTCATAACAACATGAGTTGGATTTCCAACTCATTTTTAAATTCAAAAAACTCATTTTATTATATGGACGGTAATTATAATTTTTTAAGAAGATGTTTTTTAAAAGGTGTCGATTTACAATAAAATAAATGTTATAATATACATAATAAGACTAGATTATGAGGTAGGACATGAAGAAAATAATTTATTTGATAATTTTTATAGTTAGTACATTTTTGCTAATGGGGTGCTGGGATTCTACAAAGCCATCAATATCAATTGATAACGATGATATTGAAATTAGAATTAATGAAGTCTTTATTTTAAGACCAAAAGTGAAAGACCATCAAGAGCCATTTTTAATATTTAGTTCATCAGACCCATCAATTTTTGAAGTTGATGAATTAGGAATTGTTACTCCAGTTGGCCTAGGAGAAGCTTATGCAACGATTTTACTAAGTGGTACAGAGGTTAGTATTACTGTTAATATTAAGATTATTGAAGCATTACCAATTTTAAGTTTTAGTGATAATGCTTATACAATGAAAGAAAATGAAAATCTACAGTTAGAATTGTTTGCCAATGGGGTTTTTTATCAAGGTGAAATTGAGTGGAGCTCTTTAGATTCTTGTATCGCTGATGTTGATCAAACTGGTTTGGTGATGGCTTATGCAGTTGGAAAAACAACGATTACTGCGAAGGTAAATACTCAAGAAGTTGCAGTTGATGTGTTTGTTGAAAAAGCGATTGAAGAAGAAATAACTTCAATCACTATTCTTGGTAAAAGTGAGATTGAACTTGGGCAATCTTTAAAATTTACTACTATTGCTAATATTGTTGCTAGTTTTGAAGTTGATTGGTCAAGTGATAATGAACAAGTTGCTTCAATTTCTAGTAATGGATTAGTTATTGCTGAAAACCTTGGGACAACAATCATTCGTGCTGTTCTAAAGGATAATCCATTAATTACGACATCGTTAGAAGTTACTGTTATTAATCCGAAACTACAAGTTACGATTCATCCTGAATCAACCATGTATGTAGGAGCAGTTGACCATTCGTTAATTATCAGAGATAACCGCGGGATTGCGATTAGCAGAGCAAATTGCCAGTTTACTAGTTCTAACCAAAGTGTTGCGAACATTTCCACAAATGGAGTTATCACTGCATTTAATGTCGGGAATACATTGATTACGGTAACCTATGGAAATGCAACTGGAGCTGTATTGTTAACGGTTATCGCTGCTCCAATTGAGAACTCCCGCAATACAATCATTCAAAAGGCTTTAGCTGAAGAAGGATATGTAGAAGGGGCTAATAATAATACCAAATATGGTGCTTGGTACGGATTAAATTATAATCCTTGGTGTGCGATGTTTGTATCATGGTGTGCATATCAAGCAGGAATTCCGACAACAGTGATTCCAAAGTATGCAGCAGTATCAGATGGGTTATCCTTTTATCAATCGAAAGGATCAGATTTTTATAAATCATATGAACAAACCCAAAATGGTGAATATATACCTCAGTGTGGAGATATTATCTTCTTTAAAAGCAATGGTGCATCCCACACAGGATTAGTGATCAAAGTTGTTGGAGACATTCTTTATACAATTGAAGGTAATACTAGTAATAAAGTTGCTTTAAGATATTATTATTATAAAAATTATGATAAAATCACAGGTTATGGAATACCTGCTTATTTACCAAGTTCATCATCAATTATTGACTTTTCGGTTGCATCTGCCACATATGGTGGTGGTGTTTCAACAGTATAATTTTTTAAAATATTTTAATAATTGTATTTAGAAATTTTATAAGAATTATATTTACAAATAGAGTAAAATTTGATAAAATAATCACAACTTAAAGATTTTAAAAACTAGAGAAATTGGGAGAAGATATTTGAAAAAATATTTTCTCTTTTTTTATAGTTGATTTTGCAGAATTTTTTATTTCACAAATTAAAATATACTATATGTTAGAATAGGTACTCCGTCTTAATTAGGTTATAATGCATTCTGATTATGAATGCTTTAATAATAAATAAAAATAAAGGGGGCACTTATGCAAATTGAAATTAAAAATTCTAGAACAATTCTGGATAAATATGAGAAACCAGAAATTGAAATTATTGAGTTTGAAATAAAGGAGAATATTGCCAATATAAGTGGTAATTTTGGCTCCGGTATGCTTTGTGGTGAGGAATAAAATATGAGAAAAACAGGAATATTTATCATAATTTGTTTCTTATTATTTACTTCATTTATAATTTTTTTTATGAAACGTGTTCATTTAAATGCTTCTGATGCACAGCAGCAACATGAATTAATTGATGTAATTGTTACAACTTATTTTGATGATTACAACCAAATAGAGACATCTACTAATGTCGCTTATGGTTCTAAATTACAATTTGATAATAAAGTAAATTTAGAAAATAGAGAGAATTATGAATTTGTATTTTGGATTTTGAATGGTGTAGTTCAATATAATAAAGAGTTTGACTCTGAGTTTTTTATTACATATAATATGAATTTGGTTGCGATTTTTAAACCAACTAATCCTGTTCAACATACTGTCATTTTCATGGATACTAACGGAAAAAAGATTGATGTTCAATATGTTAATACAGGAGAAGACGCCAGTGATGTTGATACGGAAAATTATAGTAAACCAGGTTACATCATAGCGAATCCAAAATGGGATAAATCATTAGAAAATATTACTAGTGACACGATTGTTATTCTGCAATATGAAAAAATTAACAACGAAGAGTATACACTTACAGTCAATAACGGTAATGGCTCAAATTCCTATGCTTATAATTATAATACCACAGCTATTATTGAGGCTGACGAAGCCCCATCTCAACAAGTTTTTAGTCATTGGGAAAAAAATGGAATTATTGTTTCTCAAAATCCTGTGTATAAGATGACAATGTTAAGAGATACAACCATTACTGCTGTATATACTTCAAACTCACCAGATGTATCACCAATTTTATATCTAAACGATGTTCTTCTTTTACGGGATGATAGTTATTCTTTTGTAGGTCAATTTAATATACCTTCTGATTCAGGTTTTGAGTTGGTTGAGTTCGGTATGCTTACAACTGCTGATTATTCAGAAAATTTAGATATTTTAACAACCGATGTTAATCGTAAACAAGGATTTAAATATTTCGGCGAGACTTGTGAATTTCTTATGAGCTTCTCTAAAGATTCCATATTAAGTGTTAGAGCGTATATGGTTTTGAAGCAAGGCAATAACTTATTTACATTTTATAGTAATCAACAAAATATTGAACAACTTCCTCAAGGAGAAGATGTTAATGCTCCAATTTTATTTTCGGGTATGAATCCTGTTTATTGGGATGATCAAAATAATGAGATTGTGAAATATCTAAATATGACTACCCTTGAGGTAAATCCAAATTGGAATGAGAATTTATGGTATTCATATTTTGATACAACTGAGAGCATAAATACTTCAAAGTGGGCTAACGTAAAATCAAAGGATGGATCATATTGGGTTTGGATTCCAAGATTTATTTATACCATAAAATCAGGATGGCATACCTCAACGACGGGAACGATCGATATTAAATTTATAATCGGAACAGATGACACATCTGCAGAACTGCCTCTTTCAACAACCACCAAATCAAATGACTCAAATTATTTAGGTAATGGTAACAAATGGTCGAGCCATCCAGCCTTTACATTTGGTGGTGAACAGATTAAAGGGTTTTGGTTTGCAAAATTCGAAGCCTCTAAAAGTGGCGATCATGTAAAGATTGTTCCAAATGTTCAGTCTTGGACTAACATGACTGTTAATGATATCTTTAATAATACACGGGCAATGGAAACATATTCATGGTTATACGGATGGTTGCAAACTGAAGTAGATACTCATCTAATGAAGAATAATGAATGGGGAGCAGTTGCATACTTAGCACATTCAAAATATGGCAGAAATGGAGTTGCCATATCTCGAAATAATGTTAATTTTTATACTGGAGGATCACAATATTATGGTCAATGGATCTATAATCCTCTTCAATCAACAACTGGAAATTTATACGGAGTGTTTGATATGAATGGTGCTGCTGGTGAATTTGTTGCCGCATATTCAACAGAAGGATCTAGTCCAAGTTTATATGGCTCTTCATTAGTTAATGCAAATGCAAAATATCGGGATGTATATAGTTCATTTGCTAATTCAATTAACTTTAAGGGCGATGCACTATATGAAACTAGTGCAGGGGGAACAAATTCGGCATGGTTTAGTAATTTATCAGGTTGGCCACTATCGGGATTTAATTGTTGGTTTGTAAGAGGTTATCTAGGCAATGATTCTAGATCTGGAATATTTGCTTATGGCGCGATGAATGGTAATGCAAATAGTAGTTATGGTTTTCGTCCTGTTCTTGTGCCGAAAAATAACTAAAAATACTTTTTTAAAATTAAGTATAAATATATTTGCAACATACTTATACAAGGAGAAATGATATGAAATGGGAAAATTTAACTTCAATTGATTTTGAAAAAGCAGTAAAGGAAACAAATGTGTGCATTATAGCATTTGGTGTATTAGAACGGCATGGAGACCATTTGCCGCTCGGTACTGATTTTTTAAATGGACATAAAATTGCGACTCTTGCAAGTGACATTGAACCTTCAGTGGTGTTCCCGCCCTTTTACTTTGGCCAAATATATGAAGCGAGATGTTTTCCTGGAACCTTAACAATAAAACCAACTTTACTGTTGGAGTTAATTCAAGGTGTATTGGATGAAATAGGAAGAAATGGGTTTAAAAAGATAATTTTATTTAATGCCCATGGTGGAAATGATGCTTTTTTGAAATTTTTAGCTCAATGTCAATTATGGGAAGAAAAATCTTACCAAGTCTACATGTATCTACGAGATCGCTCTAAAGAAAAAATGGAAAAGTTCAATCAGATTTGTGAGACGAACTTGCATGGCCATGCATGTGAATGTGAAACGAGCATTTCACTATATAACCATTCCCATTTAGTTCAAATGGATAAGATCAGTAAAGATACATATTATCCAAAGAAGAAGTTAAGTCATCTTCCCAATAATTTTTCAGGGTTAAACTGGTATAGTAATTATCCTGACCACTATGTTGGTAATGCAAATTATGCAACATCTGAAAAGGGTAAAATGTTAGTACAAATGGAAGTTGAATCGCTTGCGAAATTTATCGCAGCAGTGAAAAATGATGAGGTTTTAGAGACATTAAGTCAAGAATTTCATTCCCGTTTTTAATGTTTGATAGTAAATAGTAATTGTATTTTTCGAGTAGTTATGCAATGTGAATGATCTATATTATTAAAAATTGGTGATACTAAGCCAAAAAATATATTTAAGTAAGGATTAATAAAATGAAAAAAATTAAAATTTTTAATATAATATTGAATGTTATTACTATTAGTATTTATTTGATCACTACGCTACTTACATCGTTTCTATTAATAAGGTTTTCTATTGGAGAAAAAACTGAAGGCTCTGGAATCGATATAGCTTTAGTTTATATTTTTAATTCAATCGAATGCTTAATTGTAATTTTATTAAACATAATAGGAATTGGAGTTATTCTTTTAAATAAAGATAAAGTAAAATATAATGATAATCTTAAATTACAATGTAAAAAACAATTAGTATGGAGAGTAATTATGATTATAGTGCCAATACTTACATTTATAATTCAAATAATTATAAATAATATAATAAATTAGATAGAATAAGATAATATTAGTGGAGCGAAAAATTAGATAATATAAAGTCGAAAGTTAACTTCCTTTGAAAAATGAATAAAAATTTATTAATTTTGGCGATCACGTTAATCATAAGTTTAGGATTACTTACAGGGTGTTGCGATGTAGAGTTAAAACAAGGTGTTTATGTCACTGACGATGGCTTGTCAAGTGTTACATTAACAACAGATAATGAGTTTGCTTTTGTTAGGCACCTTGCAACGAGTTATGTTCCGACAGGAAATTACAGCATTAACAAAGGAAAGCTAATTATTATAAATTTTTTCTTCTTTTATATTTCACTATGGGGACTTCTTTTTTTCTTGCATTTTTGTACAATAATTGCATGGTTTTTAAGAATAATTATTGATATAATTCTTTTATAAGAAAAAGAAGAGGAGAAGTTTTTTATGAAAGAAGAAGTTTTAAATCATTATAAGGAGTTTTCACCTTATACATATCCGGGATTATATCATAATTATTTTCTATCACTTCCAAATGATGTTAAGGAATTAGGAGAATTAGTTTGCAGTCAAGTAATTCATCCCATTACTTTACATATGTGCCAACCAGAATATTTTCATCTCTACGGAGACTTAAGAAAATATCCTAAATATCGGTTAATAAACGAAGATGATGTTTTTCAGACAGCAGTTGCAATGACTGCAGAATTATTTCGAATGGATGAAAGAGGTTTTACAACTGAAAGGAATGTTGAAGATAAGATTGTTGTTACTTGTCGATATGTTTCTGTCTTAATGAATGCTATTTTAAAAAGCAAGAAAATTCCATGTAGATCACGCGCAGGATTCTTTCAATATTGGCCAAATTCTTCTGATACATGTGATCATTGGATAAATGAATATTGGAATGAACAAGAAAATCGTTGGATTGCATTTGATGCTGATGGGTTTTATCAGTTTGAAGAGAAATTAGGATTCAGTCAATATGACATTCCTCGTGATAAATTTGCATGGGCAGCGGAAGTTTGGCTTAAAATTAGACAAGGAAAAGTGCAAGGAAACTATTATAAATATGCAGATAATAAAGGTACTAATGGCTTAAGTGCTACAGTTCGCCAATTATTTTATGATTTTCATTCATTAATGAATAATGAAATTTCTTATAATTGTTTACCATCATTTGTATATAATAATGAAAGGTTTATAAAGTTAACAGAAAGTGATTTACAAGAGTTAGACACCTTAGCAACCCTTTTGTTAGATCCTGATCACAATTTTAAAGAATTAAAAGCTCTTTGGGAAAATGTTGATAAATACCGTATTATGTGTAGTCCATTAATAGAAGATTTAGAAAGTTTAAAAAATCACTAGATAAAATCAGCATATTTATATATAATATAGTATAAGTAATTGATTGCTTTAAAAATGCATCAGTAAGAAAGGAAACTAAAAAAGTTTCCTTTATTTGTTTATGAAGGAGTATTATTTTATGGAATGGGTCGATCGGATGACAGCTGTTATTGATTATATTGAAGAAAACTTAACGGAAGAGCTTAATTATAGTGAAGTTGCGAAAATTGCATATTGTTCAATGCATCAATTTGGTCGGGTATTTTCATATATTGTTGGAATTTCCTTATCTGAATACATCAGAAATAGGCGATTAACATTAGCTGCCCAAGAAATTCAAAATACCAAAACGAAGATAATCGACATAGCCATAAAATATGGCTATCAAAATCCAGATGCTTTTACCCGCGCCTTTCACATGCTGCATGGTGTATCACCGAAAGAAGCTCGCCTTAATGGAATAAAACTAAAAGCATATCCAAGAATAAATCTTGATTTATCTATTACTGGAGTAGAAAAAATGGAATATCGATTGGAAGAAAAGAATGAGATTTTATTAGTCGGAATTCAAAAAACAATCAAACGCCAATCTCTTAATAATGAAATAAATAACTGGAAAGAAGCAGCAGGAGAAGAATGGCTTATTTGGGAGGATTTCTTAAATAATGGTGCAAATGAATTAATCAGAGATAAATATAAATTATATCAACCTCCATTATGGCAAATTGGGTTTACTAAGACACTAGAAAATGGAGATTTCCTCTTAGCAATAGGTGCTGAAAAAAAAGAAGACGTTGAATACCTAGAGTTTTCTGAAGTATTAATTCCTGCTTCAAAATGGGCTGTTTTTGGAGTGAAAGGTAGTTTGGATGATATCAATCATCCTCTTGATGAGGTGTGGACAAGAATTACTAAAGAATGGTTGCCTTCAAGTGGATTTGAGCGAAATGGTTTTTTCGAAATGCAAATATATCCTCCTGGAGATACCTCTTCAAAGAATTATCAATGTGAAGTATGGATACCAATAATATCAAAAAAATAATTCATTGTTAATAAAATAAAGTATATTAATTTCTCATGCTGACACAATATAATATATAAAACAAAAAGGAAGTGTAATTTTGAAAAAAGAAGGCATTTCTACTTTAAAAGTGGCAGCAACATATATTGGAACGATAGTCGGTGCCGGTTTTGCAACTGGACAAGAAGTACTCCAGTTTTTCACAAAATTTGGTGCATTTGGCTTAGCGGGTTTATTTCTTACAACGATAATGTTTATTGTTTTTGGTTATTTAATAATGGACCTTGGAAAAAAATTAAATGCTCAATCACATCTTGAAATCATTAAGTATTCCGGAGGAAAGATAATCGGAACAGTTATCGATTTCATTATCACATTTTTCTTATTTGGAGCCTTAACAGCAATGATTGCTGGGACTGGTGCCCTCTTTACTCAGCAATTTAATATATCTAGTTTAATTGGCAATATGATTATGGCCGTCTTAACCGCCTTAACTGTTTTAACAGGAATCAATGGCGTTATCAATTCGATTAGTTTTGTTGTTCCGTTTTTATTAATCGCAGTGTTTGGAACTACCATCTATGCGATTATTAAAACTCCACCTGATATTTTTGCAACTGTTGAGAATGTTGGAGGTAATGGTCTGATCACAAACTGGATTTTGGCCGCAATTCTTTATGTATCATACAATACAATTATTTCTGTTGCCGTGTTAGGTCCGCTTGGAGTTAAAGCACATAATCGAAAAATTATTAGAAACGGAGCACTTTTAGGTGGTTTAGGTTTGGGAATTGGCTCGCTTATGATTTACTTAGCATTGTCTGGAAATGTTGAAGAGATTGCTAACTTAGAAGTTCCAATGATTTATATTGCTGGAAAGATATCATCGATTGTTCAAATTGGTTTTGCAATTGTTTTAATTGCAGAGATTTATACAACTGCCGTTGGTTCGCTTTATGGGTTTGTCTCGCGATTATCTCATATTAAGAGATCTCGGGTTAAAGGAAAACTCCTCGTTATTATTTCAACAATTGCAGCTTTGCTTGCAAGTCAATTAGGCTTTACTAATTTAGTAAAATATTTATATCCATTAGTCGGATATGGTGGCATTATTTTATTAATTAGTATTGTGTATGTGAAAATAAAAAACAGAGAAACTAAAAAAACTTTATAGAATATATCTATTTCCTTTCTATGCCTACTTTAATGGTAGGTTTTTTTAATTTTTCTTGATATTATTATTAAAATGTAGTATAAATTTATTGTATAAATAAAAAACCATTAAGAAAGGATTCATATTTCATGAAAAAAATAATGATATTGATTATCTTTATGACACTATTTCTTATAGGATGTTCAAATGTAAAAACATTTGAAAAGTCAGTTTCTGTTTTGGAAATTCAAGGATATGAACTAAAAACATCAGAAAATGAAACTTTTTTCAATATTACTAATATTAATCGGATCGTTGCTGAAAAAGAAGAAGATGTTTTGATTTTAGCTTCAATTTACTTTTGTCAATCTAAAGAAGATGCACAAGCTCTATATAAAATAATTAATAATTTGTATATGGCATTTATTTATAGTTCTGATATTTATGGATTTAATAATAGCTATAGTATTTATTATGGAATAATTGATTCTCCGCAATTTTATCCAGAATATGATAATATAGATTGGGATTTACTAAATAGTCTGGAAGGTTCTGTCCAAACAAATATTGGATCTATATTATTTGATAATCTGGAAAAGGGTTTTACTTTTCCCAATCTCTTTATACCAAGTACATACGAAGAATTTCAAAATAATACAAGTTATTATACTCCTCAATGTTTTATTAAAGGCAATAATGTTTATTTTGGATCATCAAAGATTTTAAATTTGATTGTATCGTAATCGAATTCATTTTGATATAAAACTTTAAAAGCGAAGACATATAGAGTATCTTCGCTTTTAATTTGTTGATTAGTCACCCAAAATTTGGTATAATAAAATCGTAATATTTAGAATAATGAAAAAAACAAATGACAAAAGAAGATTTTTTTTAAGAAATGGTTTGAATCATTTGCACAAGGTGTATCTGTAGAGATAATGAAAAATCATGTTTTATCATCCGGAAAATTGTTCTTGGCATATTTTTGCATGGGAAAATGTAAAGTGTATTGAGGGCAAGGAAGCAAAGAAAATATTTGATTCTATCGATAAATCAAATGAATTAACAACTAGTGGAAGTTACTGGTATGATGATATGAAAATTAATAAAATAGAATCTAAATGCAAAAGTAAGTGTTTTAAAATAGAAATATTAAAATTTTTATGTAGTTGGTGATGATTTTAAATGAACATATGTCCATACCCACGAGCCAGATTTAGGTCCATATTTCCTTGTGAATAAAAATAAAAGATAGTTATTTAAGTCTAAAAAATAAAAAATGAAAGGATTTGATTTAATGAAAATAGCAACATTCAACATTTGGAATTCGGATAGAGGAATGCCATTTAGACAACCACTAATCGTTAAGGAACTCAAAGCCGTTAATTCGGATATCATTTGTTTACAAGAAGTAAAAAGTGAAATGTATCAAATGTTAACGACGGAACTTGATAATTATCCATACAGTTTCTTTCAAGAGCATTTGCCAGAATATGATGGTTTAGTGATATTTAGTAAATATCCAATTATAAAAAAGGATTATTCAAAATGTGCACTCTATATCACAATTGAATTTGAAAACTATACTTATCTAATTATTAATGTTCATCTGCCAAGTGATAGTATTATGCAACAAGAACAATTGATTGTTGAAATCTTAAAGAATTCAGAAAAGTTTAAAACTGATTATGCTTTTTTGACAGGTGATTTCAATTGTTCGGATAATTCAAGTGTTCATCGCTTTATAACTGGACAGTCAACGTTAATGAATATTGAAGCAACCCCTTATTGGAACGACTTAGCCGAGGTTGAGGCAGAAGTCATGAATACAAAGCCAGAATTTACATTAAACTTAAGAACTAATCCTCGGTGGCGTGGAAGAAATTTTGCTGTTAAAAGTGAAAGAGTTGATAGAATCTATAATAAAGATGCATTTCCAAAGCCTTTTCCAGAGTTGAAATTCTTTTCGCTCTTTGGTAAAGAAATAGATGAGAAATCTGGTTATAGCGCTAGTGATCATTACGGTGTCGTTGCGGAAATCTCAATTATTCGCTAACATATGATGTAAGGAGGGTAAAGCAAATGAAGAAATCTCTATTAATGACCTTTTTATTAATGTTTTTCTTATTAATTGCTTGTGCCAAATTAGATAACAATGTACTTAAAAATATGTATGATATTCCATATGAAGATTTACCTGATGATTTTTCGCTAGAAGATGCAATTAATAATGATTATTTAGTTATGAAGAATCTTGATTATGAAAATGGAGAAGAGGTATTTAATCAATTTAGAGAAAATATTGATCAAAAAATTCCATGTGTAATTAGAATTGCTTTTTACTATACGCTCAACAAATACGATTATTCAGAAGAATACTATGAGCAAATAAAAAATAATTACCCTATGCTTTATATATCAGAATTAATATTTGATGGTACTAAGTATATCTTCAAGCAAAAAGAAAATGGAAAAATTCATGAATATGAATATCAATATTTAAAAAATGAATTAGAAGATAGTCCTGGTGAACAGGCTACTTATAATAAACGAGAAATTTACTATTTAGTTAATGAAGATGTTACTTTTAAACAAATTACCTCATCTTATTTAGATTCGATATATGGAAATGAAATAAAACATGCAGTAATCTTTAGTAATTACGATTATAAGTATATTAACTTTGAAACAGAAACTTTTTGTATTGATGGCGTTTCTTTCGGAGTAAATGACCTTCAGGTTAATAATGAAATCACTGTGCATTGGTTGGATGAAAATTATGGAGTAAATACTCTAAATCCCTATCAAGTTATAACCTATGATGATTATCTTAATGTTTTGTTATTTTTTAATTTATTAATAGAACCAATATCTATTGAAGAAGCTGAAAACTATGCATGGGTTATTGTCAGAAGAACGGAATTTTCTTCAAATAAGATTTTGTGTCAGTATTATATGAAGGGTGTAATTTTAACTTTAAAAATCAATCAGATTAATTATAATTATCCAAATGAAGAAATTCAACAAAACGATTTAGAAGTTATTTGTTTTGATTTGGTGAAGATACCTAGTGTAATAAAAAATAATTTTATTATTGAAGATAACATCGGTTAGTAATTAAAATTTAAATCGATTTTTTAAAAAATCTTTATCCGTGAGGTGAAATATATTGAAAATATATGCGTTAGAATTGAACAATGATATCAAGGGAATAGAAAACCGCATGGAATATATTGAATCCTTGATTATAAAATTGACTCAACCTGATTTAGTAGTATTACCTGAACTTGGATTGTGCAGTTATATTGGAAATGAGACTGTTTGGAAATATGCCGATTATGAAGGAGCAATAACTTCAAAGTGGGCAATGAGTATGGCTGAAAAGTATAATACATATATTGCTGTTGGTTTCTTGGAAAAACAAAATTCAGAGATTTATAATTCATATTTAATTGCTGACCAAACGAAAGTGTATGGAGTTGTTAGAAAGAGTGAAGGCGAATCATATATCTTTAAAAGAGGTGATTTTGACAACATTATTACAACTCCGTTTGGTAATGTTGCAATTGGTATTTGTTATGATGCAAGAAGAAAACATTTCTATGAGAATGTGAAAAACCATGAAATATCTTTGATATTATTTCCTCATGGTTCACCAAGTGATCCTAACAAAATAAGTATCGAAGAAAAAACAAATGATTATTTTTGCAAATTATACTTAGATGCATTTGATGTCCCTGTTGTCTATGTAAATAGTGTTGGGAAATTAGATTTTATGTTAGGTACAACTGGTAAATTGATGATGGCTGCAGGGTTTAAATTAAATGGACTGTCAAAGATATATAGTAAGAGCGGTTCAATGTTAGATCCAAACATGAAGGATGTAATCGGAATTGATGTTGATTTAATGCCGAAAAGAAGAAAAAAAGATATTCAATTTCACGGCAGTGACATTAATAAGGGTAATTTCTTATTTAGAAATTTAATTTTAAAACCAGATATAAAAAAAGGAATTCGTTATTACAAACAATCAAAGAAAACCCGTTAGGTTAGATATTATCTGTGAAAAAGGAGTTAATAAAATATGAAGAAGATCTTATTTTTTATTTTGATATTATTTGTTATTACCTTAGGAGGTTGTTATAAACACTATGAAGATGCAACTTTTGTTGATGTTAAGTTTTACGATTTAGATGATAATGAAATTGAAGGTGAATTTAGAAATGATCTCAGCTTTAATAATAGCACTTTAAAATTATCATCAAATCAATTTATTCAACTTAATTCTGCTGCTCCAGTTATTAACTATTATTGTGCTGAAGTTGAAGAAGGTGTAACAATTAAAGTTGTGATGAAATTTAAGTTAAAAATAAATTATGAAATGGTTTCATTAAAAATAAAATGTCTTAATGATAATACATTTATTGGTGTGGAAAAGGATGATATCGAGGTAATTGATAATTTTACTTATATTATATATTTTGTAGAAAATGTATCTTCAGATTATAACTTTTTTCAAGTCTCATCGTGGGTTGATGTGAATGAAGGAGAACATCTATTTAGTATTAGAGGTAGTAATACTTATATAAGAGGATTTTATTTTATTTTTGAATCTGAAACCGATGACACCAACTTTTAAATATGAATGAAGCACATCAAATAATCATTTACTTTATTTTAAAAGCTTTGCTTATTACAATTATAATTGAATTATTAGTTTTGGTTGTTCTTAGAGAAAAAAACTACAAGGTATATATTTTATCTGTATTTCTAAATCTTTTTACAAACTTAAGTTTAAATGTTGGAATCCAATTTGTAAATCCAAAATCCTATTTTTTAGTTGTTGGTATATTAGAAGTTTTGATTGTTCTAATCGAAGCCTGTGGATACAATATAATATATAAAAACTATAAAAAGTCATTACAAGTAGCAGTTAGTTGTAATATTATGAGTTTTTTGCTTGGGTTTATTTTTTTATAATAATGAAAAAATTTAATTGAAATAAAATATGATGTAAGAAAGGAAAGGATAAAATGAATTTTTGTCCAAGATGTGGAACCAAGCTAAGTGATATAATCATTGATAATAGTTGTGTTAAGCAATGCAATAATTGTATGTATATTGATTGGAATAATTGGATATATATTTCGGCTGTTGTTGTAGCTTATAATAATCACAATGAAGTTATAATGGTAAAATTAAAAGGAAAAGAAAAAGGGAAAATTACTTTCCCCGGCGGATATAGAAATATAGGTGAAACGCTTGAACAAGCAGCGGTAAGGGAATTCTATGAAGAAACAGGCATTAAAATTAATCACCTTGATTTATACAAAACCTATACAAAAGACGAACAAAGACTAGTTTGGATTGTATATAAAACAAAAATCAAAGATCCAATTGTATTTTGTGACAATGATGAAGTTAGTGAAATATTATTTGTTAGTAAAAGAAACCCAATAGATTCTAAAGATTTTAGAGGTTTCTTAACAGAAAAACTGTATCTAGATATAATAAATGAGTTGAGCTAAATTAGATTTTAAGTCGCCATTACCAGTAAATTTCTTTTAACTAATTTATAGAGCTATAATACGAACTTCCAATTTATCGAGTAATATTATTAATAATTTATATATAGGAGATTATCTTATGTCTTTACCAAATGTATCTCAACTAGAAATCATTAATATAAGTCAAAATATTAGATTAAGAAAATATGACGGGATCTATTATTTGTAAAGTATCACTTAAAGTGGAAAACTATTTATTTGAATTGTATAACTCTGTCTTGAATTAAAAACATCATTATGAGATAAAAATATTTGGAGGAAAAATCATGAATTCAGAAGTTTTAGTAATACCTGCCAATGACGGTTATTTATTAAATATAAAAATAAACTACCCAAACTTAAGTGCTGTTGATAAGTTAATAATCTTTGTTAATGCTTCCGGGCCTTTTACCTACAATACAAAGAGAAAAACCCATAATGGTAAATTCTTTAATTATTTTGATATATTTGCTAATGAATCTATTAATCGTGGGTATGCTTTTTGTAGTTATAGTACACGTGGAGTGAAAGATGGAGAAACACCTCCTTTTTTTGCAGAAATAAATGACAAAGAATACGAAACATATATTCCTCAAAATTCAATATTAGACGTTATAGATATTATTTCTTACTTGAAAATGCAATCAAGGTTTATTAATTCGAAAGTAATACTGCTTGGTTGGAGCGAGGGAACTATTATTGCACCTTTAATTGCTTTAAACAATAATATTCATGTCGATGCTCTTTTGCTAGCAGGGTATTGCAATAGTAATTTATGGGATATTTTGGAATGGCAATTAAGTGGAAACGCTATTTTAGTAAATTGGAATAGACTGTTTGATTATGATAAAAAAGGTTTCTTTACAAAAAATGATTTTGAACTTGATAAATATAATGTAAGAAAAGGTATTTTTGGTGATACCGAATTTGAAGAAATAGATTTGAATAAGGATGGAATTATTGATATTAATGATACAGCACCACTTTGCATAGAACATAAAAATAATATGTTTAAAGCAATCGAAAATAACGATGATGAATGGTTAAAAAACAACCATGGTATTCGCTTAACATCGGCTTGGTTTCATGGACATAAAATGCTTGAACCAAATAGCAAGGTTTTGCCACTACTTGATATTCCTATTCATATATTTCATGGTGAAAATGATGCTAGTTGTCCTGTACAATTTGCATATGATATAAAAAATACTTTCGATGAAATGAAAAAGAACAATTTATTTATTCATACATTCGCAAATCATGATCACGATTTAAACTATATGACTTATATATATAATGATTTCTTATCTGAAGGTATATCAAAAATATTTAAGGTTACCGATGATTTATAGATAATAGATGATAGTAAATATTTTTTGGTAATAAACTAGCAGGAAAAACAATAATAAGTTACTCGAGTTTTTTGTTTTAACATAATTATCATATTATATTTATGATGTAAATCCCTATAACTTTCAATATATCGATGTAACACAAATAGTAATTTATCGCTCGTGCGCCAGTTCGGTGCAAGTAATATAGTTAGGTGAAACTCCTAACCTAGTAAGTCCTAGCAAGACGCTAGTATCTAGCCTTGGAGCC
>OBJA01000385.1_pt1 | contig 39628 bp, 16 predicted proteins | sample 1519751 | NCBI WGS metagenome assembly OBJA01 (sample SAMEA3881238, study PRJEB22517) | soil metagenome | biome: lake sediment; feature: soda lake sediment; material: sediment, water from around vicinity | place: India | collected 2013-12-23 | depth 3 m
AGTCTGCCATTTCTCTTTCATGTCTTTCATATCAACCTGGCGGCCAAACCATCCCCCGATTGACTGCATGATGTTGGTGCCATCATAACCCCCTGAGGGAAGGTTTGCACTGGAATTATTCACATACTGGATTGTACTCCTGGCCGAGAATCTGGAGCCAAGATTCATATCACCCGAAAAAGAAACTGAGTAGCGGGAAAGGTCGGTATTTGGGATTGTACCGCCAATGTTCATGGCCGAGATACCCAGCCTTCCGGAAGTGTTTTCACCCGAGCCAAATATTTCAATGCTGTTATCCAGGGTGGTACCCGTTTGATAAAAATCCCTCACGTTGTTGGGATGCGATATCCATGGAGTAGCCTGGAACACAGGGTTGCCATCAGGGCCAATAGTATAGGGGCTGTTATACTGTGGCAGCATCAGGCCTATGTCAAGGCGGGGTCCCCAGCTCTCGTCCATTCCATCCCAGACGCCTCCCCAGTTTCCATCAACATATGCAAAGCCATAATCCCTGGCGTATTGCTGGTAGGAGTACTCGGATGAGGTGAGTTCCTCTTCGGCCAGGAAGGCTTTGTAAAGGAATTCTTCTCCATCGTACCCTTGCCCGTACTTGTTCTGATAACGGGGAAAAATATATGGGTTATCGAAGGTGGTAGCTGTTGAAAAATTCACCCCAAAATCTCCCCTTCTGCCAGTGCCACTTTTTGTTGTGATCAGGATGACCCCGTTTGAGGCATTCTGCCCGTAAAGGGCAGCGGCCATACCTCCTTTTAGCACCGAGATGGAAGCAATGTTGGCAGGATCAATATCCATGACAGCGTTTCCATAGTCGGCCCCACCATATTGGCTGACATTTGTGGCGAAGTTGCTGACGGGTGTTCCATCCACAACAAACAAGGGCTGGTTGTTTCCCGAAAGCGAGCTGTTGCCGCGGATGGTAATTCGCGAGGAAGAACCCACCCCCCCGGTGGAATTGGTAACCTGGATACCGGCAATTTTCCCCGACAGGTTGTTGATCAGGTTGGCATCTTTCACCTCGGAAATTTCTTCACCCGAAACACCCTGCACCGAATAGCTAAGAGCACGTTTTTCCCTGGAAATACCCAGGGCCGTAACAACTACCCCGGCAATCTCGTAAACTTCTTCGGCAAGAGAAACATTGATAATCTGCCGTCCGTCAACGGCAATTTCCTGGTTCAGATAACCAATAAATGAGAATACCAATGTGGCATTGGCTGCTGCATTCACTTCATAACGGCCATTGACATCGGTTATGGTACCCGTTGTGGTACCTTTTACAATCACCGAGACCCCCGGAAGGGATTTCCCATCCGCCTGGTCTGTAACCACTCCTGTAACCCGGATTGTTTGCCCGTAAAGGCCGGAGCCAATACACAGCAACCATAACAAAAAGACAATTTGCTTCATGTTTTTTTGATTTAGGTTAATAATTGTGAAACTGGTGGAGAAAAGAAGGAATTTTATCTGCCATAGAATATTCAAATTTATATTAATTTTTTTAAAATTGTTAATGTGTGTTAATTTTTTTTAAATTTTAAAAATTTTTTTATAGAAAGAGGCTACCTAAAAAGCATGCAGCTTTATTTTTCAATAAACTATCTAGATGTCATATAGATTGATTTTGGAATAAATACCAGTTTTTTAGTATATCAGGGTTTAACTATGGAAGTGCTCTTTCTCAAAATCATCCCGCAGAGGAGAATGATATTGGATCTTACCTCATATATCCTAATTCTCATCATTACTCTCCCATTAAAAAAAACCCTGGACCTTCAGGCCAGGGTTTTCATTTTCAAACAGATTTTCCTAAAAAGAAAAGCCGCCTCAGAATTTTACTTCTGAGGCGGCCTCTTTTTTAAAAGGTTCAGGATGGATTAATTAGGCTGAACCAGCTGATTGGTGTTCAGCTCGGTCTGGGGGATTGGCCACACATAGTTGGGGGCTGTGTGAGGAACAGGATTTACCCCGGGTTTTCCCAGATGAGGAGCCACTTTTCGCATGGTATCCATATTGCGGATGCCCTCGCCAAGGAATTCCATATTACGCTCGAGCATGATCCTGTCGACAAAGGCATCTGCCGAGGCGAAATCTGCCAAAGGATCAGCTGTGGGGTTGGAACGCAGGAACACGGCATTCAGCAAGGCTACTGCTCTTGCGTTGGGCCATGCGAGGCGGGCCTCGGCCTCGGCAAGGTTCAGCAGCACTTCAGCGTAACGCATGATGGGAACCCAATCGGTAGTACCCACAGAATACTTGTGAATAAAGATACGAGCGGTACCGCCCACGGTTACATTGGCTGTAAGAAGCCTTCTGGCATCATTGGCCGGGAATGCAGTGGAGCTCCATGCAACACTGGCAGTATTGACACAATACTCGTTGTTGCCAATGGTGCTGCGCGAGAAATAATGGGCAACTCCGTTTTGGGTACCAGGAATCTCGGCGGCGTTCATGGGCATAGAAAGAATAGACTCTGAAGTGGTGTAAGGAGGCCTGAAAATTGATTCAAAAGAGCTGTTCAGGGCATAGGCCACCCCAGCGGGAGAAGTAAAAGGAGCAGAAGCAGAAACGATCTTGTTGGCTTCTTCCCGTACTTTGGCATAATTGTTCATATGCAGGTATACGCGGCTTTTCAGGGCAGCTACAGTATATTTATGCATACGGGTAACATGTGCAACAGCATTTGCTGTTCCGGCAGCAATTGCAGGCAGCAAACTTTCTGCGGTATTCAGGTCGTTAAGTATCTGTGTATAGGTATCAGCCAGGCTGGATCTTGCCATGCTGTTGTCGGCGGTTGTCTTGGCTCCTGTCAGACGCAAAATGGCACCATGAGCCTGAGGATTCTTGTTGTATGGCTGAGCGTAAAGCTGAACCAGGTGGAAATAAGCCATACCCCTGACAGCAAGTGCCTCGCCCTTAAACTGGTTGAATTCGGCTTCGGTAAGGATGTTCTTGCTCAGGATGTTTTGTTTGTTGAGTTCCATCCCATCCAGAAACAGGTTGGCCCGGTTAATGGCATTGTAAATCTGGGCCCATAGGTTTTGCACCTCGTTGGTAGAGTTGGCCAGTGTATGGTTCCAGGTAAGCAAACCAGTAACCCCGTTTGTCTGCAGGTTCAGCCAGTCGTCGCTGCGGATGTCATTGTAAACAATATAACGTCCGCCCAGATATTGCCCGTTTTTCACGGAGGCGTATATACCATTTACCTGTCCTACGATTCGGTCCTTGGTATCAAAAGCAACCTCTTCAAAGATGGTTGTTCTGGGAGTGGGATCCAGGAGCTCTGAATGGCAGGCTGTAAAAAGGATAGTTGCCAAAAAAGCCCCGAGAATATATTTAATGGTCTTTTTCATAATCTTTACTGTTTAAGGTTTAAAAAGTGAGGTTTACGCCAAAAGCAATAGTTCTTGCCTGGGGAACAGTGTTACGGTCAACACCGGGTGCAAGGTTGGTATCACCACTGGAGGAGATCTCAGGGTCAGCACCTGAATAACCAGTAAAGACATAGGCATTAAATACCTGGGCGTAAAACCTTAAGCTGGAAACATTTGCCTGACGCAAAAACTCGTTGCGCAAGGTATAACCCAGGCTGAGGTTCCTGATTTTCAAAAAGTCAGCTCTTTCCACGTTTTGAGACTGCACCATGGTTGAACCGTTGGAAACGTTATCACCCCAGACCGGGCGTGGAATGTCGGTAATGTCCCCGACATTTCTCCAATGGTTGGTAGCTACATATGCTTCATTATTCCAGTTACGCTGGTCTCTCAAACCTGCTTTTGAACCATTGTAAACATAGAAATCAAGGGCAAAGGTCATAGTGATACCCAGGTCGAATCCCTTATAGGTGAAGTTGTTATCAAACCCCCCGTAGTATTTGGGAACAGGACTTCCAAGGGCTACACCATCATTGGCAATATCAATGGCCCTGGAAACGGTACCATCTTCATTTCTCCAGCCTGAAGTGGGTTGTCCTGACTGGTGGTTATAATACACCTTGGAAGTAGAGCCATCGGCATTCTGGCGGATAAAGATGCGGCGGCCAGTTTGGGGATCAACCCCTGCAGTCTGAACTCCCCAGATCATTCCTATTGGATAACCAACCAGGGTGCGGTTTGTGGTTTCCAGCGCGGTAACACCTGACAGATAAGGAACCCCATCAGCCAAAGAAAGCACCTCGTTTTCCAGGTAGGTAATATTGAATGATGAATTCCAGGTGAAGTCAGGAGTGTTCACATTGTATGTGTTCACTGTAAATTCAAGACCACGGTTTCTCATGGAACCCACGTTCTGTGGCAGGGTGTTTCCGGGAATACCTTTAGAAGGTGACTGGGGCACATTCAGGATCAGGCCATCCACATCATTATTGAAGTAGTTGATGTCGACCTGGATGCGGTCGTTGTACAAGGCAAAAGCAAGGCCCACATCATACTTATCGCTGGTTTCCCATCCCAGGTCGGCATTCCCTGCCTGGTTGAAGAACAGGGTGGATTGCTGGTTGTAAGTACCGGCAGAATACAGGAACAGTGAGGCATAGCTTCCAACACCAGAAATGTTACCCACGCGACCAGCACTTGCTTTCAAACGCATATCGGTAAAGATGTTGGAAAGGTCGCTGGTTTGGAAGAAGCCTTCCCGTGAAATGTTCCACATAACGGATGCCCCGCCAAAATTACCGTATTTGTTTCCGGCTGCCAGGCCTGAGAAACCGTCGCGACGACCACTGAATTCAAGATAATACTTGCGGTCCCAGTCCATATTGAACCTACCAAAGACAGAGGTGAAAAACTGCTCATACAACAAGGCTGTAGGAGGTTGCATTGGGGTACGGAATGAACCCTGGAAGTCGCGGAAGAATACATCCGACAAGCCGGCTTTATTTGCCGACCATCCGTCACCGTTGGTATATTGTTCCTCGTTACCGATAAGGGCCCTTAAATTGAGCTTCTCGGAAATGGTGGTGCTGTAATTCAGGGTATTGGTCCAGTTCCAGCGGTTGCGGCGGTCAAAGTAGTTGAACGCTTGCCCGTCGTTGGTGCGGCCATCGCTATGGGCAGGATGCCAGAATGTTTTGGTTTCGATACCACTGTTGTCGATACCATAGGAAGTGCGGAAAAACAGGTTCTTAATCAGTTCCACATTACCATAAATGGTACTGAGGATCCTGTCGCTCTGAACTTTGTTGTAGTTGTGGTCCTGCAACCAGGTTGGGTGAACAAAACCAACAGCCTGGGTATTGCTCAGCAGCCCAACGCGGTTGTTTGCCCAGTCAATGTTGTAGTCGCCATTATCCAGGAAAACAGGAACGTTTGGAGCTGTAACAAAAGCAAGCCTTCCGGCACCTGCTGTTGCAAAGTTCTGATCGAACAATGAACCGGTGTTGGGAGCCGAAGAAAATGAATTGGTATAATTCACGTTGGCACCGATTGAGATGCGCTGTGTCAGCTTATGATCAAGGTTCAGGCGTGCACTTTTACGATCGTAGGTATTTGTTTTAATGATCCCATTGTTTTCTGCAAAACCCAGCGAAAGGAAATAAGAAGTAGCCTGGGTGGCACCAGAAATGGACAAAGCATGATTATGCTGAAAACCTGTCTGATATACTTCCTTGTTCCAGTCAGTATCAATGAGTTTGCCATTTTTGTCATAGGCCAGGAAATAAGCTGGAGCCAGGTCATTTGCATTTTTACGGGCAAGGTTCTTGGTTGCCACGAACTGCTCGGCATTCATCAGGTCATAAAGCCTGTAGGGAGATGAATAACCTATAGAAGCATCATAATTTACACTAACTCTTCCCTGCTGTCCTCTTTTGGTAGTGATCAGCATGACCCCGTTGGCTGCTCTTGAACCATAAATTGCCGTTGCAGAAGCATCCTTGAGTATCTCAATGGAAGCAATATCTGAAGGGTTGATATCCCCCAGAACGTTCAATGCAGCAGAGTTTCTGGAAAGTTCGCCCGTGAAAACCGGAACACCATCCACCACTACCAGGGGGCTAGAACTACCCGAGATGGAGTTGTAGCCACGTACCCTGATCACCGGGGGGTTACCCAGTACGGCGTTTGGAATGGTAATGTTAACCCCGGAGGCTTTCCCCTGAAGGGCTTGCTCGAAAGTCTGAACGGGGATGGTTTTGATATCATCTCCCCTTACACTGGCTACAGCACCAGAGACTTCCCTTTTTTGCTGAATACCATAGCCGATTACCACAAATTCATCAATGGAGAAAACATCGGAGGTAAGTACCACATTGATAATTGACCTTCCGTCAACGGGAATTTCAACGGTTTTCATCCCAATGAATGAATACATCAGGGTGGCATTGCGGTCGGCCTGGATCTCATACCGCCCATTTGCGTCAGTTACCGTTCCCTGCAGGGTGCCTTTCACCAGAACGGTTACCCCTGGCAGAGAAGCTCCGTCCGCCTGGTCGGTAACTACACCTGTCACGCGGATCTGTTGGCCAAACAAGGATGTTCCCAAAAAGAGAAGCATCCCAAACATTACGAAAATTCGCTTCATGTTTTTGTTGTTTAAATGATTAATTGGTTAGTTGGTTGATGTCTTCCGGTCAGAATTTGCCATAATCAGGAAGACACCCAAATGTATTAAAAAATTATAATCCTTGTTAATTTTTGTTAACTATCCAAATTTTTTTTGCAAATGTGTATTTTATTCCTTAATCCTTGCCCGGAAAGGTTTTAATTGAATGTTTAAACATTTCAATAATCTGGTAAATAATTTGTTGCAAGGAAATTAAGTTCATAAAATAGTTACAATTTTATAGATTTTATTAAAGAATAAATTCTCTATTAAAGCATTTATCTAAAAATTTTGATTTAACAGATATTTTCGTTTTAAGCTTTTGGCGAGCAGAAAAACCTCTTTAATCCAGAAAAAAGGGAATCCTTGAAAGATCCGGATTTGCTATTAAAAATGAAAAATTTCCGCATTTGTGAAAAAAATCACAAAAAAAAGCCCCGGGGCTCCGGGGCAAAGATTTCAATAACAAATTTTAGTAAAAAATGGTCACTTCCCAGCTTCCCGGTTCATTAATGGTAAAAAGCATTTCTACTTGAAATGTAACCGAACCGCTTTTAGAAGGACCCATGAAAGATACCTTTCCCTCAAATGGGAAGCTGGCCTTTTCAAAGCCAAACTTGTTGGGGTATTCCATGTAATGGCCGGTGCTTCCAAAAGCACTTAGCTGCCTTATGATGCGATCTTCGGCAGGTTGGCCAATTTTCAGGAATACTTCATCCCCGTCGCCGATCCTCTGGAATCGATAACGGGTAACATTGCGGCGGAATTTTACTGCGTAGGCATCGGTCTCTTCCCGGTCATCGGGTCTGAAATACCTGCCCCGTCTGAAATAGGCCGTATAGGTTGAGTCTTTTTCTGCATCCAGGAAAGTACCTGGCCCATGCATTTTTCCCCTTCGAAAGCGACCATCGTAAACATCCCCGTTCTCCCACACATATAGTCCCTGTCCATGGGGGCGTCCCCTGCGAAAGTTGCCCTCATAGCGGTCAACTCCTTCTGCATAACCAAAACCATGTGCCAGCCCTGCGCGGCAATCACCAAGGTAAACCAGTGCAAGTTCCTCAACAAGCACCCTGCAGGAGTTTTCACTGATCTGCATACCCAGGCCTGAAACTGCCATAGCCAGCACAAACCAGAAATTCATTTTTCGAATTTTCATTTAACAGGTATAAAAATAAAGATCCCATTAACCCTGGATTCTTTTCTTTTAAAGGTACAAAAAAAGGTGCTTTACAGCACCTTTTTGAAGGCAAATAATGACAATCAACCTTAGGGGGCCAATTCGTTTCCACCAGCCCACCAAACCTTATCCCGGTATATATTAACGTCGATAAAGTTCTCGGGATTATTGCTTTCCTCGCTGTTACCATACTGATACCTGTGGGGGAAGCCGACTGTGATATTGGCCGGATTGTGAAGGGTTGGAATTTCTGTCCTTCGATAATCATGATAGGCTTCCTGAGCTTCGTGCTCATACATGGCAATGTACTTCTGTATCATGATCTCATTATAAGGGTCAGCCTGCAGGCGTGAAGCAACTTCGCTGTTGAAGTAGGCATCGGCCTGCGCTGCTGTTAGCCCATGAAATACGAAACTGCCACGGATGGCTTCCTGAAGGGATTCGGCATAATCCCCTCCACTTACTTGGCGTGCCTCGGCTTCAATAAACTTCAGTTCATGGAAAGTCATCAAAGGCGTAGGGCGCATCCTTGAACCCGGGATGTCATCCGGATCATAAGTGATCAGCGATTCGGAATAAGTTCCACCCTGAACACGATCGGCCTGCCCGGGAGGAGCCGGCACAAACTCCCCGCCTACTTTTGAAAACCATACATCCATTCGTGGATCATCACGCTCGTCCATCAGGTCAAACAAAGTAGATGAAACCGCAAGATGACTCCTCTGGAAGCGGAACTGGTACCAGGGGTTCTCCCCACGTTCAGTTGCCTCATATTTTGCAAAGATAAAGTTATCGGCAGCACTGGCAAAACCATCATTTATTGCAGCAAGGGCTTTAGAAGCTGCCTGCTCATCAACATTAGAAAGCCTCATGTGGTAGCGGGCTTTTAAGGAGTTGGCTGCCATGATCCACTTTTGGTTGTTCCCACCATAGATATAATCGAAAACACCTAGGTTGGGTGATCCTGCTGGCTGATTTATGGCTGCCTGCAGACTGGCAATGCCCTGGTCAAGCAGATTGAATATATGATTATTATAGATTTCTGATTGCTTGTCGAATTTGGGCTTGTAATTGCCCGGGGTAACTGCTTCAGTCCATGGAACATCGCCCCAAAAATCGGTGAGTACGGCCAGATTATAGGCTGTCAGTACCTGAGCTATACCCAGGGCATTCAGGTTGTTCTCCTCAGGTCCACCCGGAGAAGTTCGCTCGCGAATCATCCTAAGGATATTCAGGTTATCATACATACCATTCCAATGATTATTGAAATGAGAGGTAGCAGCCAGACCAATCCTTCGGTCGGCATCATGATGCTGTGCCCACTGGCCTGCACTATGTTCAATAAATGCAGAAGCATACCATGCCAGGTCAGTGGCCGTTGCCGTGTAAACCGATTTTAGGATAGCATCAGGGATCATTGAAAAGGAGTCGGCTGTACTGGCATCATTTACGTTTCGGTTGATATCATCCATGATATCGTCACTGCAGGCCCAGAAAAACAGGGTGAGCAGTGCCATTAAAAAATATCTGGGAGTTTTCATTTTTCAGCTTGTTTATGGTTAGTAAATCAGAAATTAAGGTTCAGACCTACTCCAAAGGCAGCAGTCTGGGGCAGGGACATATAGTCCATACCACCCACCATATTGCCCATACCCTGAGCAGTTTCAGGATCAAAATTGGGCAACTCGGTCCAAAGGAGAATGTTCCTGGCGAAAACCGAAATACTAGCATTGGATAATCCGGCAGGACGAATCAAGCCTGCGGGCAATCCAAAGGAAAGGGTAATATCCCTTAATTTCACAAATGATGTACCATAAACATGTGCTTCATCCAGAGGAGAACGCAATGATGCATGGTAGAATTCGTACACGCCCGGGTCACCAGGGCCTCCCCTCACGATGTCGTTAGGAGTACCATCTTCTTTATAACCAGCAAAAATGAAAGGATCCGTGCGGTTTTCGGTGGCTTTGGAAGTACCATAGAGGTCCATCAGCCTGTTGGAACCCGAGTACATCTGCCCGCCCTGTTTCCAGTCGATCTGGGCAGACAATGAAATTCCCCTGAAGGTAAACGAGTTGGTGAACCCCATATAGAAGTCGGGGGATACATCACCAATTTTACCGAATGGGCCTGCCATTGGCAAGCCATAACCGGGGCTGCTGGGATCTTCGTTCACAAGTATTCTGCCCTGGTCATCTCTTAAATAGGTATTACCATAAATAGCGGGATAGGTATCCCCGGCAGAGGCCCTGATGTTGGGGGTTACATAACCGCCCAGGCTGATGTTTTCAACACCCTCAGCCAGGGCTACTACCATATTTTCAAAGGTTGAGAAGTTCACATTCGACACCCACTCAAAATTTCGGCTGGCCACAGGGGTCAGGTAAAGCATGATCTCGTGGCCTTTGGTACTCATCTCACCTGCATTCATCACCAGATCGGCATAACCGGTTGATCCTGCAAGAGGAACCGGGAAAATCTGGTTTTGTGCCCGCTGGTCGGAATAGGTATAATCGATACCCAGGCGGTTGTTGTAAAACTTAAGTTCCAAGCCGATCTCAGTGGTACGGGTGTTCTGAGGGATCAGGTTGGGGTCGTACAGAGTCCGACTGGGCCTGAAACCGCTGATACCTCCCAGGGGATAAAGCACCCCTGAAATATAACCACTCCAGGTACCCCCTCCTGCTGTATACACCACATCGCTATAAGTACCTGCCTGGCCTACTTCAGCATATGAAACCCTAACTTTCCCGTAAGGAAGCACCTGGTTATCGACAAGGGCATCCAGTTCGGTAAAGACAAAGCCCAGGGATGCCGAGGGGTAGAAGAACGAGCGGTTGCCCCTTGGCATTGTTGATACGATATCCTGGCGGCCTGTGGCATTAAAGAACAGCAAGCTGCGGAATTCAAGAGCAAGGTTACCATAGAATCCAACTGTACGGTCCTGCCATTTCGATTCATCAGCAACCTGGGTTGTTGTGTTGCTCATATTGTTCCAGCCTGGCATGGTAAAGCCACTGCCGGTCATGGTCCAGCTACGCATGTTATTGTGCACGAATTCGTTACCCAGGATCAGTATCCCACGAATATCACTTGTAATATTTTGCGAAAGAGATATATTCAAAAGGGAGTTTATATTGCGGCGGATGATACCGAAATTATTGATTCGCCCGCCCACTGGAGCAACATATCCGTATTCAGGGTTGCTGGGCGACGGATAGGCAGTTGCTCCGGGCAATCCCTGCCCTGCACCGGCGCTACCCATCTGATAAAGTACCTCCTGGTCGGTTGAATAAGCATCTAACCCCAGCTGGTAACGGATGTTCATCCAGGAATTGGGATTTGCTTCCACAAATGCATTTCCAAAAAAGCGGTTGGTTCCCTCGGTAAAGTGGTTGTTTCTGACCGCCCACAAGGGATTTTCCCCTACTGCGCCCACCCTGTGGCTTACCTGCCGGTATTCGGCATAGGGACCTGTAGGAGCGTGATAGGGAGTGCCGATCAGGTCGTAGGATGGGGGTGAACCATATACCGTAAACAGCCAGCTGTCGTTACCTGATGGCAATTTATCCATGCTCACAGTTGCAACATTGCCATTAAATCCTGCACGGAAAATGGGCGATAATTCCATATTACCGGCCATCTTGGCAGTATAGCGCGACATACCGGTATTGGTCACAATACCCGTTTGGTTGGTTGCCCCCAGGCCAATGGAATAATGGCCTATCTCACCTGCCTGTGCCACATTTATATGGTTGTTGAAGGTTCCCCCGGTTTCAAAGAAATCCCGGGCCGCATTATAAGCCCGGGGTTCAACCCACTCACCTTTTTGAGGATGAAAAAATCGGCCCGGTTGGCCATGATTGTTTCCACCGTAGGCAGCATCATTGGGAAGATCCTCAATGCGAGGTCCCCAGGCGAAAGAGTTCACCGGAACAAAGTTAAAGCCGGTTCCCTGGGCATATAATTGCTGAACTTCAGGAAGGCGGGCAACACGATCCTGACTGTAGGTTGAATTCACGGTAATAACAGGCCTTCCTGCACCGGCATTGCGGCCACTTCTGGTAGTGATCAGGATTACACCATTGGTAGCCCTAAGTCCATACAAAGCAGCAGCAGCCTGCCCTTTTAGGATGTTGATCGACTCAATATCATTGGGGTCAATGTCAAGGGCCCGGTTGGCATGATAAGATCCTGTTACGTTCTGTTCATAATCATTGTCGCTGATAATGGGCATTCCATCAACTACATATAGTGGCTGATTGTTACCACTGAATGAGCGGGCCCCACGGATAAAAATAGAGGTGGGAGCTCCCGGCATACCTGAAGATTGCCGTACCTCCAGCCCAGCGATTTTTCCTGATAAGGCTGTTCCCAGGTTGGGGTTGCTGCTGCGGGTGATCTCTTCGCCCGTCACCTCCTGTACTGAATAACCCAAAGCTCTGCGCTCTCGCGGAATTCCAAGAGCTGTCACGACTACTCCTTCAAGGTCAAAGACATCTTCTACCAAAGCAGCATCAACAATTGTACGTCCGTCCACAAATACTTCTCTGGAGCGCATCCCGATAAAGGAGAAAATAAGGGTTGCATCGGGGCGGGCAACAATTTCATACCGGCCTTCGGCATCGGTAATTGTTCCCACAGTAGTCCCCCGAACCATGACGGTCACTCCCGGAATGGTGCTACCATCAGCTTGATTGGTAACTGTCCCGCGAACCGTGATGGGTTGCCCGTACAGGCCTGCGCCTATACATAGCAGTACCATTAAAACAAAGAATCGCTTCATGTTTTACGTTTTTAGATGAATATTTGATTAATTTGTCCTTTCAACAGGAAACTATGCCGTAATTTCCTGTTATATCAAATTTAAAAAAAAAAGAAACATGGATGTTAATATTTGTTAATCTATCAGTAAACTTGTTAATTTAAACTAAATTTTTGATGAATATATCTTAAATAATATGATCAAAGCCCTTGTCTTGTTAAACAGTCGTTTCAAGGTCTTTTCTTCAGCTTTTCCTCCATGGGTTTCATTTATTTTTGAAAAGAGATAAACTTTATTTTAACATTTTTTAAGAACCAAAGCATAATTTGATGCCTAAAGCTGGCAATAAGTTCAAAAAAAAGGACCGCCTTAAAAAGACGGTCCCCTCTGATTTTCAACAAACAGCTAATTAGTTGTAGCCAGGATTTTGCACAAGGTTTTCATTGACATCCACCTCCCGGCGCGGAATGGGCATAACCAGTCGGTCATCATCCCACTGGAGTTCCTGTCCGACATGGGGCGAGCCCAAGGGAGCAATTACGCTGCCGCGGAACCGGCGCAGATCGTGAAGAGCATGGCCCTCGAAAGCCAGTTCGCGGTACCTTTCTTCCTGAATTCTATCCAGATCCAGCTCGCTCCATTCAGTAGCATTTGAGCGAGTACGGATGCGGTTGAAATCCGCCAGAGGTTCGGCACCGATGGCCGTACCATTGCGAAAGTTGGCTTCTCCACGGGTAAGGATCATTTCGGCCAGGCGGATCACAGGGATGTTTGCATCATGTTTTCCCCACTTGGCTGACATAAGGTTGCCCTCGTCGGTTCCCACCCCCACATAAATCAGAGTTGGAACGTCCGCAATGGAACCAATTCCTTCGTCATCGGTGATCTGAATTCGCAGATCCTGGGGTTCAAACCTCTCAAAGAATGGCTGGCCAACATACAAATCCCCCCTGCCCAGACCGGGAAGGCTGGCAAAGAAGGTAGTGATCCCATCATTTGCCTGACCGGCATTGCTGATCTCGTTCTGCTGAATCATGAACACATCCTCGCTGGTATAGGTGTCGTTGTTGAAGGCATCACGGGGATTGGGATGCAGGGCAAAACCCTGTGTGGTGATCACCCGGTTTGCTTCCTCGGCAGCCAGCTGCCAGTTTTCCATGGTCAGGTGCACCCTTGCAAGGAAAGCCGAAGCAGCCGTGGTGGTGGCCCGCCCTGAATTGGCCCCGGGACCGGCTCCCAAACCTTGCAGCAGTTGTTTGGCCTGGTTCAGGTCGCTAAGTATCTGCTCATAAACCGCCTCAACGCTGGCCCTTGCAGGGAACCCATGTTCATCAATTTCACGCGTGGGGCTGAGCACCAGTGGAACACCCATTTGGTCATTGGTCTGACCTCCCACATAAGGCAGGGCATAAAACCTGACCAGTTCAAAATAGATTAGCCCGCGAATGAATTTTGCCTCTCCTTCAACCCGGGCCCTTTGTTCTTCACGAACAATGGCCAGGTTCTCGAGTATATTGTTTACAAGATCAATTGTCTGGTAACTTCTGATCCATTTTGCCGCTATGGTGGCGTCAGTAGGGTCCATTGATTTCCAGTTCCATTGTCTGTAGCCGATAAAGGTCCCGATCCAGTTCAAATCCCCTGAATTCGCAATGAGTTCACTCTGGGTGACACTGGTTCCGGCAAACAACTGTGGTCCGGCCATTCTTTCGTAGGCGCCGTTCAATACATTCACAACTCCCTCATGGGTGGTGTACACAGCTTCATCATCCACTGCCTGCTGAGGGTCGATTTCCAGGAAGTCCTCGCAGGAAACCAATACTCCTGCCAGCAAAAGGAAGCTTAAAAATATCAGGTTTTTAAAAGTTTTCATGTTTTAATTTTTTAGGTTAAAAATTGCCGCTTACCATTAAAAATTCAAATTCAAACCAAAGGTGATGGTCCGGGGTTGGGGAGCGGTATAAAAATCAAACCCCTGCTGGATATTCCTGGTTTGGGTGGTGAGACCCGCGCCCGCGAAATTGGCTTCCGGATCCCATCCTGGGTAGTCGGTAAAGGTAAGCAGGTTGAAAGCTCTCGCGAAAACCCTGATATTTTGCATGTTTGCCCGCTGCACCAGGCTTGTGGGCAGGTTGTAGCCAAGAGTGACTTCCTTCAGACGGAGATAAGATCCGTCGAACATCAGCATACTGGAGACACCATAGCCATTTCCCTGAAACAAGCGGGGCTGTGGATAATAGGTTTGGTCGCCAGGTTGCCGCCAGTGGTCATTATAAAAATCCACAGTCTGGTTATCAAACCACGAGAAGCCATCAGCCTGCCATTGGCGGCCTCCATTGTAAATGGTATTCCCGTAAACAAACTGTAACATCACATTCAGGTCAAAGCCGGCATATCTGAAGCTGTTTGTAAACCCTCCCCAGAAATCAGGATTGGGATTGCCCACAACGCGAAGGGCAGCTGCGGCCAGGCTGTTGGTAGTGGCATTGGGGTCGGTTTCATGATCCCGGGGGTTGAGATAAAATAAGGCGTCACCGGTTTCAGGATCCACCCCGGCATATTCTCTGGTATAAAACACCCCGATTGGTTGTCCTTCCATGACCCTCCAAACACCGGCTACAATTACCTGACCATCCAGGTTGGTTACCTCGTTGCGGTTGAAGGCAATGTTGAAATTGGTCGACCAGTTGAAGGCACCATCCACGTTCACGCTGTTGATCACAAATTCCAGACCCTGGTTTCTCATGGAACCTACGTTCCGATATACTGTTGCAAAGCCTGAAGTGGCTGGAACCTGAACATTCAGCAAAAGGTCGCGGGTTCTTTTATCATAAAGATCAATTTCGCCTGTGAGGCGGTTGTTAAAAAACCCGAAGTCGATCCCAAAGTTTAATTGTTCGGTTGTTTCCCATTTCAGGTCGGGGCTTCTTAGGGTACTTGAGATCATGCCCGACAATCCGGCATAGTTGCTGCCCAGGTAGAGACCTCGCGAAGCAAAGTCATCGATCTCTGAGTTCCCTGTTCGCCCCCAGCTGATGCGGGGTTTCAGGAACGAAAGGGTTGGATTGTCGGCCAGGAAATCCATATGTGTCAGGATGACCCCCAGGGATGCAGCCGGGAAGAAGCCGAAGCGGTTGTCGCGTCCAAAGCGCGAGGAGCCATCCACCCTTCCGCTGACATCCAGCAGAAAAGCATCCATTGCCTTGAAGCTGGCCCGGGCAAAGAAGCTGTTGTAGCGATAACCCGTGCCGCTGGAAGAGGCTCCTGTAATGTCGGAAGCACTGGCAATGCGCCGGAATTCATCATTGGGGAATCCACGGGCTGTCATAGAGGCAAAGTCAAAATCAGCCTGCTGGAAGCTGGCACCGACCACCAGATTCAAATCGTAATTGGTTGCAACCACCGGATCAAAAGTGAAATAGTTTTCCAGGTTAAACACCCTGGCCGATACGGTGCGATCAAAGCCAAAGCCATCCGGCCCGCCATCATTGGTAAGACGGCCCCGGTACTCCATTTCCCGCTGACTAAGAATATCAACCCCGGCTTCGGAGCGGAAATTCAAGTTGGGAAGAATATTGAGCTGGGCAAAGACGTTGCCGAAATTGCGGAACACCTCGGTGTCAAAATTACTGTATTCCCTTACCACCAGCCCGTTCTCATAGAGAGTCCTGAAATTCAGTTCTCCTGTTGCCGGATCATGGGTAGGATTCAGCGGGGGGAGAGCTACCATCTGCAAGGGAGTGGCAAAGGCATTGTCGTTGGCCACGCGGAAGTTGCGGCTGCGGGCAAGGTTCATGTTCAGACCAAAGGCAAGAAAATCGGTGGCCCGCTGGTCCAGGTTCAGCCTTCCGCTGACCCTGTCGAAGGAGTTGCCCTGGATAATGGCCGTCTGATCCGTGAAGTTCAGAGCGGCATAAAACTGGGTATTTTCGCTTCCCCCTGAGGCCGAAATATCATACTGCTGGGCATCGCCCCTTCGCAAAGCCTGGTCTTCCCAATTTACATCGGGCCCAGCTGCCAGATTCGTTGGGTTGTTGGGATCGCGCCAGCCATAAAGCCCCCAGTCAAGAACCTCTTCCCAGTTGGAAAAGTCACCATAAGGCTGGTCGGGTCCGCCAGCCACATTGGAATACGCTTCCTGGAAAAGATCAAGGTACTGTTGGCGGTTCAGGAATCCTACGCGATTGGCAGGTTCACTGAAACCAATCTGGGTTGATAGATTGATGCGGGTAGCCCCGGCACGCCCACGTTTGGTGGTGATCAGTATCACACCATTTGATGCTCTTGATCCGTATATTGCAGCTGCCGAAGCATCCTTGAGAACCTGCACGGATTCAATGTCCTGGGGGTTAAGGTCAGCCAGGGGGTTGGTTGGTTCATTGGCGGCAGTCCCCAGATCCTGGGAAAGCACCGGAACCCCGTCGATCACATACAGAGGCTGGTTGTTGGCCGAAATGGAGGAAGCACCGCGAATGCGTGTACGCACTACCTGCCCCAGCTTTCCGCTACCTCCAACAATATGAACTCCTGCGGTTCTCCCCTGAAGGGCATTCTCAAAACTGGGCATGGTGTTGCCGGCGATATCCTCTGCCCGTACAGAAGATATAGAACCTGTCAGCTCGTATTTCAATCGAGAACCATAACCCACTACCACTATTTCTTCAAGAGTGGCAACATCAGGCATCAAAGTCACATTGATATTGGTACGGCCATCTACGGCCACCTCCTGGGCTACCATCCCGATAAATGAAAACACCAGCACTGCATCAGGGGCAACGGTCAGCTCGTAACGGCCATCAATATCAGTAGCCGTGCCAACTGTTGTACCCCTGACCACAACCGTTACCCCGGGAAGGGTGGTACCGGTTTGGTCAGCTACTGTACCGGTTACCCGGATTTGTTGCCCGAAAAGGGTCCCCCCTATCAGGAGCAACATCACCAAAACAATCAGATTTTTCTTCATAATACACTTATTTTGGTTAATGAATAAATAATTTTCTTTGGTCAGGCGGTTAATTCCGACTAAAAAAAAGTAGATCAAATATATAAAAAAATCAGGTTATCTCCTTTTTTTTGTTAAAATTTGCTCTTTTTGTCTGTATTTTTATTCTTTTTGTGCGTAATTTACTGCTGGACAGTTTTTAAGAGCCGCGTTTTCCTGAATTGTTTATCTTTGTAGCTGCCTGGTGTTAAATCCAGGAACCTCTTGTTAATAATTTGGGATACAATATTTTAATTTGATTGTATATGAAAAAGTTATTTGGTACTTGGACATTATTCCTGCTGATGGCAATTTTTCTGGCGGGATGTGATTTGTCTGATAACATACCCGTTCCTTCCCCTGAGGAACAGTTGCAGGATAATTTTCCCCAGGTGCAATTTGTGCTATCAACCTGGGCGGGTTCCGACATGACCCGCTACCAGCTCATCTGGATGCAGCAACTTGGTGCCATCCGCGGATCTCATCTTCAGGTGGACCGCTACAAGATGGAATCAACCATCCTTGACGGTCACTGGCAATATTTTTACCACAACATCTACCTGGGATGTCAGACCCTTATCAGCCAGGCCGACGAGGCAAAAGCACCCGCTTACCGGGGCATTGCCCGAGTCATGCAGGCCTATGGTCTTGGACTGATGACCGATACATGGGGAGATATTCCCTTCAACAATGCTTTTAATTATTTCGGAGGACCCGCTCCTGTGTATGATCAACAAAGCGAGATCTATCAGAAGATCTTCGAATTGCTGCTTTCGGCTATTGACGACCTGAATGTTGCCATGGCCGATGATAGCTTCAGGCCTGCTGCAGCCGAAGATCTGATCTATCAGGCTGACCTGGATAAATGGAAACGTGCCGCCAGGGTGCTTCAAATGCGGTTTATGCTTCGTCAGGCCAACCTAACTAATGATTATGAGAACATTACAGTGCTTGCTGAATCGGGTATGGTATTCAGGGGCAACCAGGACAATATGGCTTATCCCTTTACTTTATCCTTTCCCAATCCCCATTTCTCTAATGACAATGATGCCAATAAACGCAACACCCGCATGGGAAAATACCTGGTCGATAAACTGATTGAGACAAATGACCCCCGCCTTCCGGTATTTGTAAGAAAAAACATAGCCCAGCAATATCTGGGCACGCCCCCGGGGGAGCAGGTTTCATCGGCTTCATTTGTCGGCACCACCCTGGCTTCTGCCAATTCGCCCCTATTCCTGCTAACATACGCTGAACAGAAATTTATTGAAGCCGAAATTTACTACCATGCCCAGCAGCAGTCGCTTGCCGACCAGGCTTTTTCCGAGGCTGTCAAGGCTTCCCTTGCTAATCATAATGTTTCAAACCCCCAATGGGAAAGCCTGCATGCTGATATCCAGAATGTAAGCCTGGAGCAAATCATCAACGCAAAATATATCGCACTGTTTTTGCAGGCAGAAGTATGGAGCGATTACCGCCGTACCGGCTTCCCGCAGCTTACCCCCTATGCTGAGGCTGAAACCCCGGAAATCCCAAGGCGCTTCGTCTATCCGCATACCGAGGCAATGCAAAATCCCAATGTCCCCGCCGAGGTTAATATCTACACACGCATGTGGTGGGATGCTACAGAAGAGCCTGTCAGATAATCACCAACTCTGCCAATAATATTGCAAGACCCTTAAGGTTCCAAACCTTAAGGGTCTTGTTTTATGGCCAGCTTAAAGGGTTTTGATGATGGCTATACCTATTTTATTTCCAGGATCCGCGATTGGTGTTCAATTCTGCCTTCAGGGCTTATGGCATTGAGTACCACAAGAAATCTGCCTTTCAGATCACCTGTATAGAAATCATAAGAAATCTGTTCCCCGGAGATCTCCCGCGTATTCCAGACCAGCAAGCTCCTGAAATCAGGGAAATGCCTGTCAAGGGGTTGGTTTGGGGGAAGAAAACTGTGGGAAGGCAAAACACCAGGGGCTTTGATCTTAGCAGTGGAAGCAGGCAGAGTGATATTTTTGTAATGATCACCTGCTGACATTATTGATAAAATTCCCCCGAATGTTGTTTCTCCTATTTCCCATCCAATATTATATACTTCAATACGACGAATATCTTTACTTGAAAGGCTCATTATATCTGCCGGGTCACTTACGGAGACAGCATCCAGAAAAATCAGGGGGCCCTGATCAAAAAACCTGGGTGCCTGATCATCCACAAACCGCAGGGAATATTTACCTGCAGCATTCCTGCGCACGCGCAAAGGAAAAATAAGCTCCCGGGAGATCTCCTGGAAATTATCCAGAGATTCAAATTCCGAGGGGAGAATCAGATATTTGGCTGCAATAAATAAAGGCTGGGGAATTAATACAGGCAGATCTGTATTATAAGTTACAAGCTGCCCGGGCAAACCAAATTGTTTCTGAACAAAGATAAGTTGTTGCAGTCGGGTTATCCCCGAAATATATCCTGCAGCATCAAGGCTTGTCAAAGGCTTAAAAGGTTGCCGCAGCTCAAACCTGTCAAAGATCTCAATGTTCGCTTCCTGGGCAATTTCTGCATCAGCCACCTGAATATACATTTCCCTGTTGTGGTAATATTTGTAAAGGGGAAAATGAAACGAACCGTCGGTCAGAGTTGAAGTATGGAGCAAGTTCAGGTGTTTATCAGGGGACGACAAGTACAACATTGCATTGGCAATTGCCTGCCCATTGGCATCAGATAGTTTTCCAGAAAGGTGAAAGTCGGGGGATTCGCAGCCAAATAATGAAGCAATAGGGGAAGGATCCAGATCCATTTTACCAGCAGCAAGCAAAAGATCATTCACAGAAGCTTGCAATGGCAAACCGCGGGCAAGGTTCAGATAGTTACGAATCTGGGCAAGAGAATTGGCTGAAGACAGCCTCTCGAGCAACACCCTCTGGGGATTAAACAAAAGGTCTTCACCTACTACTGAAAAAGTTACCGGCATCCGGCTCCTACCCCTTTGCCGGTTTGTTGAGGAGAAAACGACCTTTTGCCGCACTTCTGCATCCGGGGGGCCTTCAACTGGAGACAGGATTCCGGGGCTGGTTTCATGAAAGATCAACCGCTGAGCCAGATAACTGCCTCTTGAATCCATTAATTCAAGCAGCAGCACTCCCTGAGGAATCTCTCCCGGATCCAGAAACACCTCAACAGGTTCATCCTTTAACAACACCCGATACCTGCGGGAAAATCCATCGGGATTTTTCACCTGCAGGTGGAAGGCAGCCATTACCGGGAATACCGGATGCAGAATAACCCTCATGCCTTCAATACCTTGTTGAAGATTGATCATGCATCCCCGGGTTTGCACCTCGGGCAATGGCACAGGTTTTTGATCACCTGCTACAAGAAAATATTGTTTGTCTTCAGCAGGCCGCAGGCTGAACATGGCAAAAGCAGCATGATCAAAAACTGCTGAACTCATGGTATCACCATGCTGATCGATGATCCAGCCCTTTTTCTGAAAAAACTTCCCGGGATGTTTCCCGTCTACTCCTACTCTGCATTCTACCCCGGCAAGCAAAAGGCCCGACTCGGGTAATATTTCAAGCGGCTGTTCCTGAAAAGGATCATGAAACTTCTGAATCACCTTTTGCTCATTATCAAAACGGTTGGCAATAAACAGCTGCTTGGCGAAGAAGCTGTCTTCACCCTGGTTGCGCATAAACTGGGTGAAGGCAAGCAATTCGTAGTGACCTGAGCTTAGGGTATCGGGCAAAACAAACACAGTGCTCAGGGCATTGCCTTCAAGGCGTAGGGCTTGCTGCATGACCTGCCTGCTGGAAACATCACGCAGTACCAGGTAAATGATTGAACTTCGGGGTACATGAGGCTGGGAGGCCGGAAATAGCTGAATATAGCAATGAACATATTCACCTGACACATAAATATCACGATCACTGTGAAGATAAACCCATTCGGGCTTCACAGTGGCCTGCTTTGTGCTCTGGCTAAAAGTGGCTGCTGAAAGAAAAAACAAAAAGGCAAGCAGCAGCATCAATCCATTCCAGCAATAATTTCTGCTCATTTCTATATATTTTGTATATTTAAGGTTTTATTACAAATAATTGATTTACCGCCACCTCCAGAAATCCGGCACATAGCTCAGCTGACCCCAGTCGGCCATATGGCTCAGATCTTCATAGGGTTCTATCTGGACAAGGTTTAGCATGGGCGAACCATAAATACTATAAGTCTTGCTGACCGAGGAGGAAGCTTCAAAGAATCCCAGCACTTTTTTCTCCGGCTGGGATGTACACCTTATATTCCCTGTTATCTGGGTCATGATTGGGTCAAACAAACGACCTTCAGCAGAAAGCTGCCTGTGAACATCTTTATAAAATAAGTATGCTTCCTGGTTTAAACTGAATGATCTGACCAGGAGATATTTTCCTGCAGGATCGCAGGTATCAGGTATCCCGTAATATCTTTTAACCCCCAGGGGCACAAATATAAGCTGATGGTTTTTCAGGCTGGCTGCATCGGTTGGCCCTTCCGAAAAATTAACATTAGGCGGAACGATATCGTTTGTTTTTCTCCAGAAATAACCTGTAGGATAAGGAGATGGATAATTTGGACCATAAAATAACTGCATGATACTTGCCTCAAACCTTATACGAGGAATTCCGGCAGAGGCTTCTGCAATGTCAACAAACACCCTGATTCCCTCGTAGCTTTGCATCATCCATTCGCCAAAAAAATTTGGCACCAGATAATTCAGTTTCCCAATGAAGCCAAAAATGGAATCAATATCCGCCATGGGCATTACCTTCTGCCAACCGGATTCAATCTGCAGATCCTCAGGTGTGCGAATGTGCAACTTATAACTTCTTCCAACCACCGCACTGAAGATGTCTGATTGATAATAACCTGACTTACCAGACTCGAAAAATGGAAATTCATTTCCCTGGTCGTCCGAAACCATGACAAATGCATCAGATACTGCAACAGCCTTTTCATCATCATGATAATGACGGGTATAGAATATCTTCACCTGATGCGATTTTTGTTCATCGGTAAGAATTCCTTCCACCGTAAGCAGGGGCTCCATGATTTCAAGATTGGGCTCGTACAATTCCTTGCAACCCATATGGAAAAAAAGGCAAGCCATCAGAAGGCAATATTTCGCGGGTGTTTTCATATCAGAACCTGAAGTTAAGTGTAAAAGTGGGCAATGGTCGGCCAATGATATACAGCTGGTAAAGGTTAAAAGTGCTGTAATTGTTCTCGGCCCTGGGCACCTCCTTACGGTAGAAAACCGAATAAGGGTTTTTGCGGCCGTAAACATTCACTACTGCCAGGGTGAAATTACTATCCCAATTCCTTGATAACTTCAAACCTCCTACATAAGTGAGGGATACATCCAGGCGATGATAATCATCAAGGCGATATTTGTTGCGATCCGAAAAAAAGATCAGCTGGTCGCGTCCATGCTGGTATTTCAGTTCTGGCAGGGTCACCGGCCTTCCGGTATTATATGAAAAATTGGAGTTGAAACGCCAGCGTCTGGAAATATGGTAATTGGCATTGACTACCAGGTTATGCGGCTGGTCGTAATTGGAAGGATAATACTGGTTGCGGTTGATCTGGTTTTGCTCCAACTGCTCCTTTGACCTTCTCCGGGAAACCGAATAGGTATAACTGCCCCAGCCGGTAAGGCGTCCCTTGTCGCGGCGTATATAACATTCAATGCCGTAATTGTACCCCTTTGCATTCAGAAGATCCGACTCGATATGCTCATTCATCATGATGCGGGCTCCGCTGCGAACTTCCGGCACGTTGGCAAGATTCTTGTAATACAATTCGATAGATGTTTCCAGCATATTTTCCAAAAAATTCCTGAAATAGCCTATGGCAATCTGATCGGCCACAAGCGGCCTGATATAGTAGCTGGATGGTTCCCAAACATCAGCAGGAGCAGCAACCGATGTGTTTGTCAACAAGCTGATATATTGATTGATACGATTATAACTAAATTTCAGTGAGCTGCTGCTGTCAATGCTGTATCGGAGACTGATCCGTGGCTCAGGCCCGTGGTAATCTATAACCCGCTGCTTGCTTGCAAAAAACAATGAATCAATAATATATTCAGGAAGTCGTGGTTTGCCCTCCTCATACAAATAAACCCTTGAACTGCCCAACAGAGAATACCAGGAGTAGCGGATTCCAAACTCCCCCGACAAAATATCGGAGAATTCAACATCCGAACTAAAATATGCTGCCAACTCCCTTGCATGGCGGGTATTCATCTTTAAAGGGACAATGAGTGATTCTTCACCCACTGGAAACATGTCGCCGGGCTGAATCTGATAAAAGGATCCCTGAAGGCCAAACTCCGAAACCGAGTTCTTCCCATGGCTGGTGAGGTTCCATTTTGCCGTGCGGTAATCAATTCCGGTTGTTACCCGGTAGAAACTGGTAGCAAACCGGTCTTCGGTGATCTGGTAATTGTAGCGGGTAATTCCGGCCACCAGGCTGGACGACAGCTGAGGATTTATCCATGTGTTCCATCGCATGGATACAATTTGTGTGGCATATTGATGTGTAGCCAAATCCGACATTCTGAAAAAGTCATTACTGGAATAACCAAAAACCGAAACATTGTTCTTTGGCCCAAGGCTGGTGTTGAACAAACCACTTATATCATGAAAATTTGCAGAACTATTCATCAGGTCCACATCCGGGATCTTTTTCAACAGCCATCCTGTTCGCGACAACCTGGCCCCGGCCACCAGGGAAGATCTCCCATCAAACATTGGCGTTTTGAAGCTCAGCCTGTTATTCAGCATGCCCAACCCACCACTGAACTGCATCTTTTTTATTTCGTTGCTGCCCATTTTCACGTCAAGTACCGAGGAAGCCCGTTCACCATACTTTGCCGGAATTCCTCCTTTTATCAGGGTAAGCTGGGAGACCATATCCGGATTTATTAAGGAGATCAGCCCAAAGAGGTGCGAGGAATTAAAAAGTGGCATCCCTTCAATGAGAACCAGGTTCTGATCCATACCCCCTCCGCGCACATTAAAGCCTGTGCCAAATTCGCCCACCGAAAGCACTCCCGGCAGCATGGATACACTCCTGACCACATCAACTTCACCAAAAACAGCAGGCAGTTCAGCAATAGCTTTAGCATCCATACGCAACTGGCTCATCCTGCTTTGTATGATGTTGGCATCTGCCCTGCGCGAACTCACAACCACCTCACCCAGGGCATGCGATTTTTCAAACAACTCAAACACCACCCTCCCGTTGCTTACAAGATTGATATGGTAGGGCGATTCTTCATAGCCAACATATGAAACTCTTAGCAAATGTTGCCCAACGGGCAGCCTCAGGGAAAAATCCCCGTTAATATCGGTGGTAGTGCCCCGTGAGCTTCCCTCAACCTGGATGATCGCTCCGGGCAAGGACTCCGAACTCTGCCCGTCAATTACCCGCCCGCTCATCAACGGATGAGTATATTTGCCATACTCAGTCATGTTGCCCACCAACAACATCTCCCTTTCAGCAGATCCGGCTGAGGTATATTCCAAAGGGAGAAAAACAAGGTAATTTCCATCAATGACCAGCAACCGAAAACGCCCATCTGCCGAAAGACGCTCCAAAAGCTGTTCAGCAGGCAGTTGCAGCAACTCGCCCGGAAACTTCCGTTCGTTGAACCAGGTGGAATGGTAAAACACCCTGTAGCCATGTTGATTCTCCAGATGTGATGCTACCTGGCGGATATCCACAGGCAGTATATCCCCGGGTTGTTGATCCCCCGTAAATTCCAGGGGCATAATCATAAAAAGGCAGAGTATATAGTACATCATGTGAATGAATGTTAATTCAATTAAAAATCATTCATCAAATATGGTACCAAAAATACTTACAATCAGCCACTTTTGACAACCATTATTGGATGAGGTTTCACAATTTCCTGACCGTAGTTTGACCGTGGTTTGACCGTGGTTTGACCGTAGTTTGACCGTAGGGCTTACGGTCAGACTACGGTCAAACTACGGTCAAACTAAAAGGTTGTTATACTGCGGCCCAGCCTATATAGAAAAGAAAAAAATATTTCAGGAAAAAATTGTGGATATGCACAAATGGGCAAAATACCCAGGGATTTGAAAAAAGGCCGTCGCAGAATTCATTTCCACTACGGCCTTTTTCTTATAAAATAATCAAATCTGGATCAGGGGTTCTGATCAGCAGCTGAGATCTGATCATTAGCATCTATCTCATCACGGGGGATAAGCCAGTTGAAAAGATCACTGTCCCCGGGCACCAGCATTTCCACAGCCAATGAAGGATCATGGCCTTTTCCGGTGCGGTCCATTGGCTGTCCGGTGCGTTTCAGATCGATAAAGCGGAAGCCTTCTCCCCAGAGTTCAACCCTCCGGTGGAACATGATTTCCTCAATTAGATCATCACCCGTATTGGTGGTAAGGGTATACTGGGAATCGCGCTGGCTCACAAGGTCGTACAAGGCTTGTGCAGCATCGGCATCGCTGCCTGCTCCCCTGGCAAGTGCCTCTGCCTGAATCAGGTACATTTCCGCCAGGCGCATGAATACGTAGTCGGCAGGCCATGACCCCAACACCTGGGTAAGGAACTTCACTGTCACATAGTCTCTCATATAGGTTGGGGTTGGATTACCGTCGGGGTAACGGTTACCGGCACCCGGTGCAACCCATAGCCTTTTGCGAACATCCGTATCGGAAATCTGGTGGTAGAGCCCTTCCTCACCATGGCTGATGAGTTTTTGCAGGCCCAGCTGAGCATAACCGAATGTTGTGGGGTCGATATGACTAAAAAATGACGCAAAAATGGTGGCGTGCTCTTCATTGATCTGCATTCCCCACATCCATTCAGAAGCATTTACATTATTGAACAGGTTGTTGCGCGGGAAGCCGGCGATATAGGCCTCCAGCTGGGCAACAGTTTGGACGTTTTGCGGAACCTGGAAAGCAGGGGGATAATCCCCGGGAGCAAACAAGCTTCTGCCGGAGAGCTCAATGGCCATCTGGGCGTTTGTTGCAGCTGTTTCCCAGTCCTGGCGGGCAAGGGCAGCCCTGGCCAGCAAGCCATGGGCCACCGGCAGGTTGATATGGGAGCGGTGGATCTGCCGGGTGCTGCCGTCCCATAATTCAATGGCTGTGTTCAGGTCAGAATAGATCAGATCGTAGCCTTGCTGTATGCTAGCCCTAGGCTGACCTTCCTCGGTGGGTTCAACATAAAGTGGCACTCCAGGGGCAGCCGGATCGCGGTGATAGGCAGGGGCATACATCTGCAGGAGTTGATAATAGGCAAATGCGCGTGCTGAAAAGGCCTGTGCCGCAATATGATCGAGCTCAGCCTGGGGGCCCTCAATGTCGTTGATCACCGAAAGGATCAGGTTGGCATTGTTGACCACCGCATAGTAGTTAAGCCAGCGAAGATGAGTCATGCCCGCATCTGAGTTGCGGTGGGTGCGCCACTGGTAGGTGGCAATAAACCATCCGTGCCCCGAGGAGAAAGGAAGCATGTCTTCGCCCAGAAGATCCATTTCCAGAACAGTGGCCATGTGCCCGAAGGCATCATGGTTGCCATACACCGGATCAAAAGCATACATGTATCGGTACATCCCGTTCAGAGCCAGGTTGGCTCCTTCCAGGGATTCGAACATCACGTCTGCCGTAAGCTGATCAGTGGGCGCGGTATCCAGAAAATCTTCCTGACAACTGCTCATGAACACCACAAGCAGCGAGATACTGAAGAATATTTTCAAAAGTTTCATCTTTTCTGATTTTTTAGATTTTTAAAACTGCAGATTTACCCCAAACGTGATGGTACGCACCGGCACGTAAGTAAAGTCGGTAGTTCCGGCAAAGCTGTGCTGGGGGTCCATGCCCTGAATTTCATTCAGGATAAACAGGTTGTCGCCCGAAGCAAAGATCCTAAGATTGGTAATACCCGCCCTTTGGGTAAGGTTTGCAGGCACAACAAAGCCTAAAGTCACGTTTTTCAGTGCCAGGTACGACATGTCGTGCAACCTTTGATCCGACAAACCGGCATAAAGAGCTGCATTCCCCTGTTCGATACGTGGCTGGCCTGTTTCATCACCTGGTTGACGCCAGCGGTTCAGGCGGTCGCTGTGGATGTTGGATCCCCAGTCGCCTGCCCAGAAACGGCCATCTATCAAGCTTCCCCAAATATTGTCGTACATCAGCCCACCCACTGAATAGGTGAACAAAAATGAAAGATCGAAATTGCGGAAGTTCAATGCATTGGTAAATCCTCCAAAAAAATCAGGAATAGCCGAACCTACATAATAACGGTCGGCTTCAAGATGATTGGTAGTAGTTCCCCGGGTGACATTACCCTGCTCATCGGTTATATCAAAAAAGTAATGGGTTTGCCCGGTTTGCGGATCTATATGGGAAACTTCCCGAAGATAATAATCAAATAATGAGCGGCCTGTTTCCAGTCGCTTGGTTCCCTGTATCATGCCTTCGAGTTGGGGAGGCATACGGGTGATCTCGTTGCGCAAGTGGGTGATATTGGCATCAAGTGACCAGCGAAGGTCGCGCCGGCGAATCAGATCCACCACCATACGGAACTCAAGCCCGCTGTTAACCATGGTTCCAATATTCATATCGATGTTGGGAACCCCTGTGGACAGTGGCAAAGGCACAGAGAACAACAGGTTGGAAGACTCCCGGTGGAAATAATCAATCTCTCCCGTTATCAGGTCAAATATCCTGAAGTCGAATCCCACATTGGTATTTGCACTAGTTTCCCATACCAGGTCGGGAGTTTCGTGCCTGCTGTACAAAGCACCGGGAAGGTTAAAGTTATCCATCCCCAGGTTGTAAAATCTCTGCCAGGCATAATAGGTAGCCAGGGCATCATTTCCCTGTTCGCCATAGCTGGCCTTGAAGCGCAGATTGTTCAGCCAGGGAATATCCTGCATGAAAGCTTCCTGTGTAAGCCTCCAGGATACCCCCAGGGAGAAGAAGTTACCCCAGCGTGAATCCGGGTGAAAACGTGAGGAACCATCGCGGCGGAAGCTTGCAGAGGCATAATAACGGTTGTCGAAATCATAGCTCAGTCGGGTAAAATACCCCTCCAGCCTGTACTGGTCGCGGTAGGAGTTGGAGCCTTCCATATTGGTAGCGATCCCGATTTCGGTAATACCCGGAATGGGGAACCCTGTGCGGGTAGCTTCCAGCACGTTGATCTGCCGCTGATAGGATTCATGACCTGCCAGGAAATCCAGGTTGTGCAGGCCAAAATTGGTTGAGTAGTTCAGCAGCTGGTTGAAGGTAATGCTCAGGCTGCGGATGAAATCGCGCGAACCACGTCCGCCAATGCCTGCAGCATCACCAAACTGCGGGTTCTGGAATGTGGTAATGTACTGACTGTAGTAATCACCGCTAAGGTTCACCCTGAAAGAAAGGTTCTCCAGAATGTTGAAGTCCATAAAGGTTCTACCACCAAGCACTTCTCGTACATGGGAGCGGTCGTCAAGGATGAGTGTGCCGGCCAGGTTTGCATTGCCCATCACCGGGCGCGGGCTCTGGGGCCCCTGCCCGATACCGTAGTCAAAGATGCGGTTGCCAGCTTCATCAAGAATGTATGATCCGTCCGTATCGCGCAGGTATACCGGATAAATGGGACCAATACCTCTTGTAAAATAAAAAGGATTGGTGATGGCAGTACCCTCGGCAAGCAGGAAATCGCTGTTGGCTAGTGAGGCATTTACATTCACTCCCCCTTCGAACCAGTCGCGTGGGCGGGCATTCACGTTTACACGGGTCGACAACCGATCGAAGCCCGAGGTAATGGCCATACCCTGTTCATCCAGGTAAGAAAGCGACATGAAATAATCGCTGTTGGCACCTCCACCAGAAATGGAAAACTGATGCTCGTGTCGCATGGCAGTTCGGAAAATTTCGTCCTCCCAATTATCACTGTACAGCAGTTGGGCATCAGGATTGATTGAGCCAAGCCAGGGATTTTGTGGATCCACCTGGAAGAGCTGCGGCCCGCTCATGTTGAAGGGGTTGTAATTACCCAGGAAGCCAATTACTTGCTGGGTGGCTACCTGGTTGGCTTCTTCCACGGGCAGGGGATTGGTTCCGCGAAACACCAGGGAGTTACGCAGGGCCTCCCAGTTCAGCAACATAAACTCCCTTTCATTGACGGTGGGATACTCGGGAATGGTACGATTAACAAAACCTACCGAGGAGCGGAAATTCATAATTGACATTCGTTCGGAGCCACGCTTGGTAGTGATCATGATCACCCCGTTGGCCGCCCTTGCCCCGTAGAGGGCAGCAGCCGAGGCATCGCGCAATACCGTAATGGACTCAATGTCCTGTGGGTTGATATCGCTAAGATTTCCATCGTAAGCCATCCCATCCACAACATAAAGCGGTGCATTGGATGCTGAAATGGAGCCAAAGCCGCGCAGGCGCACCTGCACCCCTTCTCCGGGCTGACCTCCTCCACTGGTTACCTGTATGCCCGGAGCCGTACCTTCAAGGGCCCTGGAAACATCGGCTACAGGCCTGCGCTCAATGCGTTCGGAGGTAACCACATCGGCAACCCCTGTAAAGGACTCGCGGCGGACAGTCCCATAGGCGATAACAAGCACCTCCTCCAGGCCTACCAGTTCCGACTCCATAGCTACATCAATTACCGAGCGTCCCCCAACGGGAATCTCCTGGTTCACCATCCCGATGAAGGAAAAAACAAGAACATCCTGGTCGGAGGCCCTTATTTCATAACGGCCATTGATGTCGGTAACAGTTCCTGCCGTAGTACCCTGTACCAGGATGGAAACCCCCGGCAGGGTGGAGCCGTCCGAAGCATCCGTTACCGTTCCGGTAATGGTCCTCTCCTGCCCAAGGGTAATGCTTAGCTGGCCCATCAGCAGGATCAAAACAAAAACTATTTGCTTCATAACATTAGCTTTTAGTTAATACTTACACTGATTAATTGTTTTTTCTACTAATTAGTGGTTATCTTCTTCAAATTTAAGGTTTTTTAAAAAATTTTCATAATTTTTCCGAAAAACACCTTAAATATTATACGGCAATAACCTCTAAACCAACGAATAAATAATAGTATAATACTTTAGTATAAATTATGGCTAAATAGCAACCATATAAAAGGAAGGAAGGGGATTTCGGAAGCTTCTTCCGGAAGGTTTTGTTCACAAAAAAAGGGCCCAAAAGGCCCTTCTTTGCAAATAAAAATTGTGGTTCAGGGAGCAATCATCAGTTTTTCTGAACGGGAGAAAGTTCCATAGTGAACCGAGATGACATACATCCCTGCAGGCAGGTTAAGATTATTGATGCGAATTCCCTGATTGTGGTTCTGAAATACCTCCGAGAATAGCAGCCTGCCGGCAAGGTCACTGATGCTTACATGCAGCCAGGGAAAACGTGCAGCTTCCTGCCCGGTAAGAATATTCACCTGCCTTAGTGCAGGATTGGGATACAACTGCAACCTTTCGTTCGGGCCCTGAAGGTCGTTAGTGGAAACCACTACAAGGGGTTGGGAAAGAATGTTGCATACATTGTTATAGAGTAGCACCTGGAAATTGCCTGTCAAACCATTTTCATTTTCAAAGCTGCGGAATATGGCGTTGGGTATGGGTTCACCATCAAGGTACCATTGATAATAAACGGCAGTATTTTGGGAGGTATACGTATTTCCCTCAAGGCTTATTTGTCCGGCCGTGAATGTATTTTCTCGAACCGTCACCTCCTTGCTTACCTCCCGGGTTTCATGCTCATTTGAAATATTAAGCGACACGTTATAGATTCCGGCTTTGGGAAAGCTTGCGCTGGCGTGCTGTCGGTTCTGGGTAAGGATGCCATCTTCCAGGTGGATACCCCAAAGCCAGCTATCAATTTTTCCACTGCTTTCATCAGTCAGGAAGGTGAGCCCTCCGGCACATGCATAACTATATGAAAAAGCCGGGTAAAGCAAATCCTGGCAATCTACCATCAGCCACCCCATCGAGCTCTCGTCAGCCTGACTGTTGATGCCGGCAGCAATCAGGGCTTCCCCTGAAATGTCAACCTGTTGGATTGTCAGGTAATCGAAACAAAGCTTCTGATAGCTAAGCACTTCGATACGTGCATTCTGGCTGCCTTGCGAAAGAATACTAACCGGTTCAGCCTGGTTGCTTGAAATTTGCAGAGGACCTGTGATGCTCTGAACAGATCCGGGTGCAAGCTTCATGGCAGTTCCGGGAAGTATTTCCAGTTTGCCAAAAATATTGTTTCCCATAAGATAAAAGGATTCTCCGGCGGTAAGGGAAGCAAAGGAATGGTCTCCGATAACAAGCAGCTGCCCTTCCTGGCTGATCAGTTGGTGCAGCGTATGCCCGGGTGCTTCAACAAGAAACTGCTGGGGGGGCGACTGCGGTTTTCCGAAAGCAATCACCGACCCGGAGGCATCCACACTACCAACAGAAGAAAGAAACTTCAGCGTTTGAAGCCCGTTGATCGAGGCTCCCGACAGATTCAGATAACCAGAATAATTTTCAGCAGTAACAATCTCTTTGGCAAATAGATTGATATTGGGGGCTGTCAGATCTCCGCTTTCAAAAAGCAGGTTGCCTGCTGAAATCGTATGCAGACCAGTCCACACACCCTTTCCATCGAAAACAATTGAAAAGGATGATGGCTGATTTTCTCCCGTTGAAAACACATAGTGGTTTTTGTCGCCTGTTAATCGAAGGGTTAAATCATGCAAGGTCAACTCAGCGGCCGGATCAATATAGAATGTCCCGTTTACCTCCAGGGTATTACCGTCGGCCTCAATCCTGGCTGGCTGGGGACTAAAATATTGAAAGGAATAGGCGGCAGTATTATCCTGCAGCTTGACCACCGGGATATCCTTTGAACCGGCAAAAGATTTGGAATCAAATATCAGGCGATCATCTTTCCCTGGTATAAAACCTGCGGGGGTCCCTCCGCTAACCAGCGACCAGTTGCCTGGATCATTCCAAAATCCACTGTTGCCAACCCAATAGAGGGTTTTCCTTTCAGGTATTTGGCGGCTTTGCAACAAGAGAGAAAAATCCTGTTGCCCGTTTTGAAGTTCTCCTTTATGGGAAATCTCCAGAATATAGATTCCGGGAGCAGGGGCTTTGATGTTGATCCTTTCGACATTGTCCAGGATGTTGTCTCCAGGTTTGGCGGGAGCTTCCGGCGATTTGCCGTCAAGAGTCCAGGGAAAGAATACTTCTTGTGTTTGTTTATTGATGATACGCACATCCAGGTCGTTCACCAGCATCCTGTCTGTGGGGTTCATAGCAGGGGCAACAGGAGTTGCGGGGGGATCGGTCCATGAAAGGGTGGCAATGATTTCACCACTACCATCGGCCTGGAATTCCATTGCAAATTTCTGGCCATCCTGCAGGCTCTCTTCACGAATAAACAAATCCACATCGTCCTGGTATATGATCATGCGGGCAGCTTTTTCGGCATCCAGCAACCCCCAACCATGCTGATAATCGGGGCCGTCATTAAGGCCTGCTTCCCGGCAGGTATGAATGGCCAGGCCTTTGAGAGTAGCAGCACGCATATACCGGGCGTTTGTTTGATGATACAGTTGTTGCAGCAACAGCAACGACCCGCTGACATTGGGCGATGCCATGGAAGTCCCCGAATAGGTTGCATACCCATTTCCCGAAATTGTTGAGGTCAGCTGTACGCCCACGCCTACCAAATCGGGTTTGATCCTACCGTCGTCGGCAGGGCCCCAGCTGCTGAACAAACTCATGCGCACGCTCTGGGGGCCGCTATAGGGACCGTTAAGCTTTTGCACAGCCCCAACTGTCAGCACATTCTTTGCCACCCCTTCCGGACCGATAATGTCGTAGGGGCCATCCCCCGGCCTGGAACCATTTCCGGTATCATTGCGGTCGTTGCCAGCAGCCCAGACAATTAGGTAATGAGGTGCCTGGTAGGCTATCTGATCCAGTGAACGGCTAAGATTGCTGTAAAACCCGAACCGATAATCACGTGTGCTGTCAGCATGGGCCATCCACTGCCAGTTATTGGTACTGCTATTCCAGTTCCAGCCAAGAACAACCCCATATGAATGGTTGGATAGCAGCAGACCATTGGCTGCTTCGGCAGCCATTTCGCTGAGATCGTTGTTCCAGTCGTAACTCCGTACGGAGGCTTCCGGAGCCATTCCCCTTGAGCTGGCGTTGTTACCCCGGGCAATCATTGTTCCGGCCACATGGGTTGCATGATTGCTGATGGAGGCTCCATCCCTTACGCTAACCCTTGTGCCAAATTCATTGTGGGAAGGCTCTACTGCACCCCCATCCCAAACACCGGCTACCATCTTCCTGCCCCCAAGAAACAGGCCCAGGATGCCCAACTCCTGAAGCTGGCTGGTACCAACACTGCGGGCTGCCTCGGCATTTCGGGTGCCGAAATAAACCGGAAGGCCCTGCTTATCGAAATACTGCAGCTCCATTAAGTTCCCATCCTCCATCTGGTAAACAACCGGCAGCCCAAGGGCCCGGGCACGTTCCAATGCATGATGCCTGCGCTGCAGGTAATCATCTTTCAGGGTATCGGCCAGGTGCATCAGCCCGGAATGTTCCTGGTTTAGCAGCGGCTGAAATTGCCCCAGGACAAGGTGTGGAGGCAAAATCAAAAAAACAAACAGCAGCAGGGTAAGGTATCTTTTCATAAAGTTCATTTAGCCTTGCAAAATAGCGAAAAAGACAAAGCAATATATGGGGTGATGCACTGGATTAAAAAATTTTTTCTGCGAATAAAAAGAGGCTGCCCGGGGGCAGCCTCTTTTAAACTTTGATCGGATAAAAAATTACCACTCAGGGTTCTGTACGATGTTCGGGTTGGTATCAATATCCCTTGTGGGGATACCCCAAATGAACTGATAATGACCAGCGGGTTTGGTCAGCAGCTGATAATCAGCACCAACCTGGATTGGTTCCATGCTCTGGGGAGCTGTGCGGGTAACGCCAAGGCCCCAGCGCATCAGGTCATTGAGTCTGTAACCTTCTGCCAGCAATTCACGGGTTCTTTCCTCGCGAATGGCATCACGCAGGGTGTTGCCAGTGATGCTGGGCAGAGCAGCCAGCCCACGGGTCTGACGGAACGTGTTAAGGGTGGCAAGGGCAGCAGCAGGATCAGTATGGAACTGAGCTTCAATTTTATTCATCCAGGTTTCAGAAATATGAACAACCTTAGGCTTATGCTGATAGTTGGTAACCGCTTCATATAAAGCAGGGTTTCCGGGGTATTTTGTCAACAGCTTGATGCCGGTAGGATAATCGGTACCCTGGATTATCAGGGGCTTTTCCTGCAGGTAAACATTCTTGCGGATATCACCATCAGCATACAGGTCAACTACCCATTGCGAGGGGATAAAGTCAGGAATATATTTACCATCGGCAGATCTGAAGCCCAGGTAAATGTTATTCCTTGATGCAGCCGCATCGGGAAGTTCAGAAGGCCTGATAGCATCCACCATAAAGATGATCTCGCTGCTCTCATCATTTACCCACTTTTTCTGGAAGTCAGCAACGGTAGTAGCCAAAGGATACCTTCCGCTGTTGATCACCTGGTTGGCAGCGGTAACAGCAGCTGTCCAATTCTGCATATGCAGGTGAACCCTTGATTCAAAAGCAAAAACTGCATCCTTGGTGATGCGGGTTGAATTGGCAACACCTCCGTCAGGCAAAAGGGATTTCGCCTTGCTGATATCCTCCAGAATCTGGCTATAAACAGCGGCAACAGTTGCTCTTGCAGGGCGAAGCATGGGGTTGTAGGTCAGCACCAGGGGAACACCCAGGTCGGTAGCAGAGGTGGCAGCATTGTAAGGCTTGCCCCAGCGGATCACCAGCTGGTGATAATAATAGGCACGCAGGAAATGAGCTTCACCTATGAATTTATCAAGCAGCTCGGCATCAGCGGGTTTGCTGGTCTCGATACGGGGCAAATTTTCAATGGCATTGTTAATATTAGCCAGAGCGCTGTAGTACATCGACCAGGTGTCGCGAAGGGTATAATCCCCTGCCAGGAAACCATTCCAGCGGTGGGGGAATCCATTGCGGTTTCCAAAATCCAGTGATGCATTGAATAAATCAGCCTGTACATCCGTTGAGAACATAAACAATCCATATACCCGGTTGCGCAGCTGCATGTACATACCGTTGCTGATAGTTTGGGCATCGGTCAGGGTTCTAAAGGCCTGGGTCTGTTCAATCTGATTGTAAGGAAATCTCTCTACCTCACAGGAAACCGTGAATAGCCCAAGAAAAGAGACCCCCAGGATTATATTAATGATTTTTTTCATTGTATACTCAATTAAAGGTTTGTTAAAAATTCAGTGTTATACCCACTGCGTACTGCCTGGTATTGGGGTTCACCCCGAGGCTGAGGTTGATATCATGCTCCGGATCTGGTCCTTCGTATTTGGTGAAGGTCAACAGGTTACGACCCTGAACAAAGATTCTTGAGCCTTTCATGATACCTGTCCTCTGAACAAGAGCGGCAGGAAGCTGATAGGAAACCATGGCATTTTTCAAACGCATAAAAGAAGCATTTTCTATCAGGCGGGAGTCAAACTGAGTGAATTGTGTACCGTAAGCAGGGAATCTGGTAACATCACCTTCCTTCTTCCAGTAATCAAGAATTGTAGAAGACTGGTTGAAGCCGGGGAAAGTACTGGGATTCTCAAAGAAGTAGCGGTCGTTGTTGAGCAGATATTTTCCGCTAACATAGGAGAAATCCAGTTGCAGGCCGATACCTTTGTAACCAGTGCTAAGACCAAAACCACCTGTTACGGGAGCGTAACGCTGAATTCCGGTATTCTGCATCAGGGCAGCTTCATTGAAAACCTTGGTGGTTTCACCTTTGGTAGTTACGGAAATATCATCACCGGGGACATACCACATGGGTTTACCATCAGCAGGATCAATACCTGCAAAGATCGGATAATAGAAAGCAACGGGTTGACCAATTGCCCAGGCTACACCGGTATTGGGGATCATCCAGAATTCAAGCCCCTGGAACAGCTCGGTTACCTTGTTCTTGTTGTAGCTGAAGTTCACATAAGGAGTGAAATAGAAATCTCTGGAGCGGGTAGCATCAAAGCTGAATTCAAGGTCAATACCCCTGTTTTGCATAGCACCAACGTTCTCGTTGATGTTGGCAAAGCCTGAAGTATAAGGCTGGGGAACACTCAGAAGCATATCAGTGGTTCTTCTGTCGTAATACTCCAGGTTGATCCGGTATCTGTCGGCCAGAACCAGGTTGGTACCAATAGAACCTTTGAACTGATTTTCCCAGGTAAGGTTGGGGTTACCGGGGCCACTGATAATCCAGCCAGTACCTCCCCCGTAAAGGGTAGTAGCAACAGTTGCCAGGTGGCCATAGTTCAGGGTGCTCCATGCGGTAGAGAATTCTGAGTTACCAGATGTACCAACGCTGGCGCGCAAATTCATGCTGGTAATGAAGTTGTTGTTGGCAAGGAAGCTTTCACGTTTCAGGTTCCACATGGCACCGGCTGCCCAGAAGTTGGCTTTACTGTTTTCGCGGCCAAAACGAGAGGAAGCATCCTGACGAACAGAAAGATCCAGGAAGTATTTTTTGTCAAGGCCATAATCAGCACGGGCAAAGTACGAGTTATAAGCATGCTCGTGCTTAACATGTCTTACCGAACGGCTGGAAGGGCCAGCAGTCAGCAGCATCAGGCGGTCATCGGTCTGACCCTGGGAAATGGCAGCATATTGAGTGAATGTATTATCCATATACTCATGCCCCCCGAGAACCGTAAATTCATGACGGCGGTTGATGTTGAATTTATACTCGGCAGTATTGGTGATACTGCGGGTGATATACCTGGTAAATTCTTCATCAACATAACCGCTTCCACCTGCCTCAACGTAAGAGGGGTAGGTTAAATCTGTGGTACGATCGTCATAAGCGTCAAGACCGCCCTGTACACGAATAGTCAAACCTTCAATGGGGTTCAGCTGCATGTGCGTACTGATAGCACCTGTAATTTGGTCGCTCCACCTTGGGTTTTTCTCAGCCCTGTAGAATGGATCTACACGACCCCAGCCTGGAATAAAGCCTTCGAAACGCTTTCCATCAGCATCATAGGGAGTGTAAAATGGCTGGGCAAGCATGGCCAGACCACGGTGGGTGCTGTTGCGGTCGTGGGGGTTCAGCTGACGGTGGTTTGTACCGATGGTCAGGTTGGTACCAAAGCTCAGCCAATCGTTGGCCGATGAGTTGAGATTGGCGCGCATATTGTAGCGCTCAAATACTGAATGGGCAGCAACACCATCCTGGAAAAAATAAGAACCAGAAACATAATAAGTGGTTCTGCCACCACCACCCTGGATGGAAATATCTCCCTGATAAGTGGGGACATCTTGCTTGTAATAATATTTATGCCACCTTGTATCATTGGGGAAGTTGGTACGGATGGTTTCAATCTGTGCAGGGGTGCGGTAACCTACCTCCTGCCAGAAACCAAGCAACTGGTCGGTGGTCATCATGCGGTTGAAATAATCCTCATTGGCCAGGTTTGAAATCCCATACTGGCTGTTGACGGTAACCCTTGCATTCTGATCACGGATCCCGCTCTTGGTGGTAATATATATAACACCGTTGGCAGCCCGGGAGCCATAAATAGAAGTAGCAGAAGCATCCTTCAGTACAGTTACCGTTTCTATATCATTGGGGTTAATTGAAAGGACGTTGGCCGCAGCAATTGGCGCCCCGTCAATTACATACAAGGGAGTGGCACTTGCACTCAGAGAGCCCACACCATGCAGCCTTACTGAAGAAGTCTGGGAAGGTTCACCCGTTGAGGTATAAACCTGCAGACCAGCAACCCGACCCTGCATAGCATCCCATACGTTGGCAACAGGCTTGGATTCAAGCTTCTCAGAACTTACCGTTGCAATAGAACCTACAACAGTTCCTACCGAACGGGCCGTACCATAACCAACTACAACTACTTCGTGTAATGACCGCACATCAGCTTCAAGCGCAACATTGATCACATTGCGGCCACTAACTGCAACTTCTTGCGTGGTCATCCCGATGAATGAGAAAACCAGAACCGCGTCGCCTGAGGCATTCAGCTGATACTGACCATTGATATCGGTTACTGTACCCTGGGTGGTTCCTTTCACCATGATGGAGACCCCTGGAAGGGTACTGCCATCACCGGCATCTGTAACCGTACCGGTAATTGTCCTTACCTGCCCGATGGCTTGAAAACCAAGCACGCCAAGCAGAAGGAATCCCATTAAAAAAATTCGCTTCATGTTCATTTGTTTTTAGTGAATAAATAAGTTGAATATTTATTGTTTTGGGTGCACCAAAAATAAACGCGATAGATGCAAAAAACAAGGGTTTTTAAAAAAACGTTAATTTTCTGTTAACAAATCACAACAAATTGTGTCCGATAACGAACATTTTTCCAGTTCAAGCAGCACATACATTAAAAAAATTCGTTGTCTTATCTAATATTTTTGATGATATGGCATTTATTGGAAATTCATGAAAAATTTCATCACCCCGTCAATATTTTCATATTATTGAATCATCCTAAACTAGCAAGCAAAATAGCAAACCTGCTGATGATCATCTACTTAAATATCAAAAATTAATAACAGCTGATTCTCCAACATTTTTCTATTTAATCCACATTTTTTCGGTTTTTCTTTTGATCTCATAAAAGAAAAGGAGCCTGCCCCGCAAAATTTGAGACTGCCTCCTGACAAGAAATTATTCCCGGATGATAAATTCTGCTCTCAAAAAGAGAGAGAAGAGCTGTGGTTTATTTCATTTGTCTGGGATCTTCCACTGCCAATATGGATGAACAGAAGCAAGTCCTCCTCCTGGATCAATGAATCAGTCAGCAATATGCCTTTCGGCAGAAATTCCCTGTAGGGGCGGAGTCCGGATTGCCTTTGATTGTCTCCTTAAAATCCAACAACCGGTCACCCAATTTTAGCATGATCACTTAAGCCCTACATCCAACAGATAAATCATGCAAATCCTTAACTTCATCTGGATCTACCCGTCACCTACCCGTCATCTACCCGTAAATTTACGGGTAGATGACGGGT
>OBJA01000386.1_pt1 | contig 39587 bp, 60 predicted proteins | sample 1519751 | NCBI WGS metagenome assembly OBJA01 (sample SAMEA3881238, study PRJEB22517) | soil metagenome | biome: lake sediment; feature: soda lake sediment; material: sediment, water from around vicinity | place: India | collected 2013-12-23 | depth 3 m
AAAAGTATAATGTGTTAATCCTTTTTACATGTCTACTTTTATAATACCAGTTCAAATGTATCGGGCCTATTTTTGTTTCTCAAAAACTTTTTCTACAGTTTGGGGTATGGATTCATAATGCATTTAATGTTACAATAAGATGAATATTAAACAAATACAAAAAGATTTAATAAGAATTTGTTACACGATGCAATGTTGCGAAAACGAGAATAATTTTTAAAAATTTATAAAGGAGGAAACTAATATGTCAAAAGACAAGTACAGATCAATTGTGAAATTGGACTTCCAATATGCACACAGATTTATGAACTATCCGGGTGAGGCAAGTTATCTTCATGGACATTCAGGTTTGCTGACGATTGAAATTGAAGGGGAATTAAACGAGCACAATTATGCTTACCCTGTAAAAGAAGCTCAAAAATTAGCTTGGGCAGTAGCTGACAACTTCCATCATGGCACAATTTTTCAAGAAGGAGATCCATTGCTTGATTTAGTTTTACAAGGATATGAGCAAACAGGTATGAAAGGTACAACAAATAGATTTGGAGTACCTGCAAAAGCTCTCAATCACGAGTTGGTAAAATCTTTCCCTGAAAGCAGAGTAGCGGTTAGTAAAGGGCCTTCAACTTGTGAATGGTTCTGTTCAGTATTCTACGAGTTGTTGAAAGACAAGTTGAATATTAAAAGAATAGAATTCCGTTCATCTTCATTAAACTGTGCATCTAGAGAGTTTTAGTTCTTTTAAAACATTGATGCAATTGAATGCAAAATAAATGATAAGATGTTTGTATACACATAAAAAAACAATATGTGAGATACAAGCATCTTTTTATCTTTGGAATGAGTATAATTTAATTATGAGTAAGAAAACTTTTAGAAAAGTGATATAATCAAGTCAAACGAATAACTTGATAGAGATAATTAAAGTCATATAAGTAGTTTTCTCCTTACTGTGAGAATGAATTTTAATGTAAAAAGCAAACCATGAACTACGCATATTTAATAATTATTTGTGAGGAATAATATGGACTTTAATAAAACTTATTTAAAAAATTTATGAAAACTTAATAAAAACAACTGATATTAAAAAAAACTATCAAGAGTTTATTAGGTTGTTTCGCTATATAAAGCTTGAATTACAAAATATTATAGCAAGATTTCTTAACGAGGGATACTATGAACAAAATAATTGGTTTATCAGCTACACTAATATCTTTATCAATACTTTTGATTGCGGGAATTTTATTTTATCACTACATTGATGATCAAGTTGGAGGACTGGCAATTGTCTTTTCCTTTTTTGGAGCTTTATATTTTGGCTTTATGTTGATTAAAGAAACTTTATCAAAATAGAAATCTTTAAACTAAAGGAGAAATGATGGAACTTAATCGAATTGTTTGGGATAATGAAAGTAAGAATCAATTTATTGAGTATTTAGAATTGCAGTCTAATCGAGAAAAACAAGCTTGGGCAACAAGAATGTTAAATACTAAATTAGATGTTTTGGTAGTACCTACAAAAACCATGAAAAAAATTGCCGATGAAATATTTAAAGGCAATTATCGGTCTTTTCTTGATTTAAAGCTTTTTAATAGTTATGAAACAATTGCTCTTTATGGAATGCTGATTTCTAGAATAAAAGATTTCGAAGAACTGAAATCTTATTTAACAATTTATATCGAACAAATGGAGAATTGGGCCCACTGTGACCTTTTAAGTTTTAATATTGATAATAATCATGAGGAATTTATTAAACTTTCAGAAGAATATGTTAAAAGTTCTAAAGTCTTTATAAGAAGGCTAGGCCTTTTAATAATACTTTACTTAATAAGGGATATTAAATACTTAGATTATTGCTTTGAGGTTCTTTCTAAGTTTGAAAAAGAAGATGAATACTATGTAATTATGATGGGCGGATGGTTATTAAGCGAATGTATTATTCGTTATCGTGAGGAATCACTTGCTAATTTAAAAAACTATAAACTAAATCCAAAATTCGTCAACAAGGGAATCCAAAAATGTCGGGAGAGTTTAAGGCTTACTCAAGAAGAAAAAGACAATTTATTGATTTATAAAGTAAAGAAATAGTTTAATGAGAAGAGGTAAATATGAATAATCTTGAATGGCTATTAAATGGAGATTCTACTATTTCATTTTTAACTAGAAAATATTTGCTTGAAGAAAAAGTAAAGAACGAAAATGAAGGCTTGATTAAAGCCTATTTAAATATTTTTGACAGAAAAACCAAGACTTGGGGTAATGGGTATTACGGCCCTAAGTGGATTTCAACAAACTATACCCTTCTAGAGCTAAAGTATTTAGAAATTTCCCCAGATAATGAGAATTATAGTCAAGCGCTTTTAAACTATCTTGATCATTTCTGGCATAAATATATTCAAAAAAACGGTATTGAATCAATGGACATGTGTATCACAGGAATGTTAATCTCCTTAATCTCCTATGCAAAGATTAACAAAGATGAACTATTTGAAATGATTGATTATATCCTCGCGCATCCGATGAATGATGGCGGCTTCAACTGTTTATGGAATCATCAGAAACACCCTAAAATTAGCTCTGTTCATACGACAATTAATGTTTTAGAAGGGCTAGCTGATTATATCAACAATGGCTATCTATACCGGATTGAAGAAGTGAAAGATAGATTAAACATGGGGATAAACTGTCTTTTAGACAGAGAACTGATTTTTATTAAAAATACAAAAACACCAATCCATCCCGAGATGGCAAAACATCATTTTCCACCAAGATGGAAATATGATTATCTGAGGGTTTTGGAGTTTCTCGCAAAGCAAAACTTTCCTTGTAATGAGAAAATTGAACCAACTTTATCGATTTTAATTAATAACTTAAAAAAAGGGAAACTTACCAAAGGTTCACAAATATCTGGACTAATTCATTTTCCTTTAGAAAAAGAGAAATACGGCCGATTCAATACTTTAAGAGCTTATATTGTTTTAAAACAATACAAACCCAAGTTATATAATGAACTAATACATCAAACATATGAGTAAGGAGGTTTCTAATATGGCAAAGATTAAACTAAAAAGAATCACAGAAAACAATTTTAATGATGTTATTGCTTTATCCAACACGTTGACAGAACATCAAAAAAGATGTGTTGCAACGAACTTAAAATCGCTCGCCCAAGCCTATGTCCATAGAAAAGTAGCTTGGCCAAGGGCGATATATTTAGGTAATAAACCAATTGGCTTCATAATGTTGGATTTAAAGCCAGAAGACATCGATAAGAAAGACATTCCTGCTTATTACTTATGGCGATTCATGATCGCAAAAGGCTATCAGCAGAAAGGCTACGGATCAAGTGTTCTAGATTTAATAGTTGAAAAATGTAAAAAAGACCAAATCAAAACGCTCTATACTTCGTGTGACATTGAAGAAGATCAACCACTTAACTTTTACTTGAAGTATGGTTTTTCTAACACACAAATCATGGATGAAGATGAGCTAGTTTTAAAGTTGCTTATTATTTAAAAAGGAGACAGATGATGTTTGAATATACCCAGGAAGAAAAACAAATGGCATTAGTGAAATATTTTAGAAATGATGAAGGTTTGGTTTTACAAAACTTTCCTAAAAAACAAAAGCAAAAGTATCTTTGTTTGCTTTGGATAAGCGAATTGATTCAACCAAGAATTGAATACTCGGAGAAACAGATTAATGAAATCATTAAAGAGGTTAATCCTGATTATGTAACAATAAGGCGTTATCTAGTTGATTTCGGATTGTTAAATCGAGAAGCAGATGGATCAAAGTATTGGAAGTAAGAATATCAAGAACACCTCACGTTTTCTTGAGGTGCTTTTTATGTATTTACCAAAGCATTAATTACTTTTATATTTGATTAAAAAAATCTTGTATCGTTCAAAAAAACTGATATAATATTTCCTTGGAAATTTCAAATTTTCATAAGGAGATGTTACTTTGAGTGTAAAACTTTATAGTTTTGCCAAAGAAAAAATTAAGACCGACTTTTTAGTTCCAGACTATTATAAAGACTTTGTATGTAAAGGCAAAGAGTGCCGTGATAGTTGTTGTATGGATTGGAAAGTTAATATCCCGATGGATCAATATTTTCTTCTCCATGGCTTATCATGTAATCCCAAACTAAAAGAAAAAATTGATCGAACTTTTAGACCATTAGTAAAACCAACAAATGAAAGATATGCTGAAATAGTTCATAATCACAATGGTGATTGTCCAATGCATAAGAAAGATGGATATTGCTTGTTACATGAGCAATGCGGAGAGGAAGTTCTACCATGGGTATGTCGTTATTACCCAAGGGGCCCAAGATTTGATTATGCATTTGAATGTTCGTGCGCAAACAGTTGTGAAAAAACACTCGAATTATTATTCTCTAATGATAATAAAATATCTTTTGAAAAAAGAAACTTAACTTTCTTTATGAGAAATAAAGAGAAAGAGTTAAGTGAAGCGGAACGGAATAGATATCAAAATGTCAGAAAAGCTTGTTTTGATATTTTAACTAATCGTGAAATTTCTTTAACTAACCGAATCCTTCAATTAGGAGTTTATCTAAAAGATCAAGACAACACATTAAACCCTAATGCAATGTCAAAAACTTTTGAATTAAAAGCTAACATTGAAGAAAATTATCAAATACTGGAGTCTGTTTTATCTAGATTTAATGGCAAATATCCTAGATTATTGTCTCTAATTAATCAAGTCCAAAATGTTTATAAAGATGGAGACTATTTAGATAAATACAACAAAGCATTAAATAGTTTTAATAATGCTTTTCCCAATCATGAAATTATGTTCGAAAAAATGTTGATCAATGATTTGTTCTTTAAGAAGTTTCCTTTTAATCCTTACTCAGGGTTTTATAATCAATATATGACAGTGTGTGGAACGTATATATTAATTAGATACTTAACGATTAATCTAATTGAAAGTCATCAATCAAAAGAAGCGTTGATTGATTTGTTATCAAGAATATTTACAGTAATAAGTCATTCAGAGTTTGATAATAATTTGGTTCAACACTTACAAAACGCTGGAATTTATAAATTAGATCAGATAGAAATTTTGATTAAGCTATAAAATTCAAAAAATCAAATAATAATCCTTGCATTTTTCTGAAAATAGCGTATTATAGTATTAGCACGATATAAATGTTATATAATTAGTTAGGATACATCAGTTACCTCTAGTAGTTATTAAGCAATTTGTAGAAGTGAAAAAATTAATAGGAGGTAACAAACATGACTGGTAAAGTTAAATGGTTCAATGCTGAAAAAGGTTTTGGATTTATCACAACTGAAGATGGAAAAGATGTTTTCGCACATTTTTCTCAAATTCAAAAAAGTGGTTTCAAATCTTTAGAAGAAGGCGAAGCTGTAAGCTTTGACATTACAGAAGGACAAAAAGGTCCTCAAGCATCAAATATCGTAAGTCTATAATTAACTTATAATTTGATTTAAAGAGTGAAGAGAAATCTTCACTTTTTTATTTTTTTGATTGTTTTAGATTTAATATTGATTATAAAGAATAGATTATTGATATAAAAATATCAAAATTTTGATTAAACAAGAAAAAGTTTGATATTCAAAGTAAATTATGTTATTCTAGAAAACACTTGTGAATAGGAGATTAATTATGGATTTTTGGGACATTGCCCGTTGGGAAGGGTTAAATCAGTTTGCAATTTTGGCTTTGGTATTAATGTTGTCGAATATCATTAGAAGAAAAATAGGTTTCTTAAGGAAAACCCTGATACCTACTGCTGTATTAGGAGGTTTCTTATTGCTTTTTTTTAAATCAATAAACTCATCTATTGGTTTATTGCCAGAGAATTTTATCAACATTGGTTTTATGGAATCAATTACCTTTCATGGTTTAGCAATTGGGTTTATTGCTTTAGCTTTAAAAACCTTGAGTCAACAAAAAAAGCCTTCAAAGACATTAGCTTTTGAAAGTGGATTGGTGATTGTCGGCACTTATGTCATTCAAGCGGTTATTGGTTTGATAATCACGATTACTTTGGCTTTAACACTATTTCCATCACTGATTACCGGAGCGGGAATGTTATTGCCAATGGGATTTGGACAAGGTCCAGGCCCAGCAGGAAACATGGGTGCTGTCTATGAGTTTAATGAAGTAAATCCACTGATTGGTGGAACTGCTTTTGGTTTAAGTATTGCATCAATAGGCTTTGTCGTGGCATGTGTTGGCGGGGTTTCTTACCTTCACTATTTAGTCAAGAGAAAACGATTAAAAGTAGATGAAAACGAAGTTATCCAACAATCAGTTGAATCTCATCAAATCGAAGAGGCTGATGAAATACCTCTTTCTGAAGCAATTGATAAGTTTACAGTTCAGTTTTCTCTGGTTTTAATTGTTTACTTCACCACCTATCTTTTTATGAAAGGTGTTGACCTCATAATTATGACTGGAGCGCTTGGTGATTTTGCGATTGATTCAGCAAGGCCTTTGATTTGGGGGTTTAACTTTATATGGGCGACTCTATTTGCTTTATTGTTTAAGAAACTTTTTGCTAAGCTTAGACAATGGAATTTTATGCAAAGAAAATATCCTAATGACTATATGCTAAATCGGATTGCTGGAACTGCTTTTGATTTCATGATTATTGCTAGTATTTCTGCGATAAATATTGCTGATTTAGAGAGTCTTTGGATACCATTCATTATCTTGACAACTGTAGGCGGATTAGCAACATTCTTTTATGTTAAGTTCATCTGCAAAAATGTTTACCCTGAATATGAATTAGAAGCTACCATTTCAATGTTTGGAATGTTGACAGGAACAGCATCTACTGGCGTGGCCTTATTAAGAGAAGTAGATCCACACTATAAAACTCCAGCTGCCAACAACTTGGTTGTAGGTGCTAGTACAGCAATTCTGTTCGGATTTCCATTATTGCTTTTAGTTGGTTTAGCGTATCTATCAAATACTTTAGCATTTGTTACTTTAGGAATTACAATAGTGGCTTTTATAGTGATAAACATTATCCTTTTAAGAAAGAAAATATTCAAGAAATACCGAACCAATTAAAAGATTATTATATAATAGTTTTAAGAGCGGAAAGATTCTCCGCTCTTTATTTATTGATTTATAACTAAAAATATAAGTATTTTACAGTTTTTTTAAGGAAAATAAGTGTTTGCGAAAAATAATTCTTGCATTAATTTTTAAAATTTGTTATCATATTAAAGCCTATGGAAAATAGGAAGGCAGAGATTTGTAAGGTTGCTGACACACACATCGCCGTTGTTTAGATAGTGATGTTAGAGGTTAGGGAATTTACAATGAGCCTGTATATAAGCTAAGTTATATGCAAAGGAGGAGCTTAAATGGCTACAAATCAAGTAATTAGAATTAGATTGAAATCTTATGATCACAGATTATTAGATCAATCAGCAAAGAGAATCGTTGATACAGCGAAAAAGACAGGGGCTAAGGTGAGCGGGCCAATCCCACTACCGACTGAAAAAGAAATTTTCACAATTTTAAGAAGTCCACATGTCAACAAGGATTCACGCGAGCAGTTCGAAAGAAGAACTCATAAAAGACTAATCGATATCGTGAACCCTACGCCAAAAACAATTGATTCATTAATGCACTTAGATTTACCGTCTGGTGTAGATATCGTCTTGAAGTAAAAAATATTAAATAGGAGGTGTACTCATGGCAAAAGGTATCTTAGGAAGAAAAGTAGGAATGACTCAAGTATTTGATGAAAACGGAAAAATGATTCCTGTTACAGTAATTTCGGTGGAACCGAATGTTGTATTGCAAAAGAAAACTATTGAAACTGATGGATATAGTTCAGTTCAATTAGGATACATGGATAAAAGAGCTGGTTTAGTAAATAAGCCTTTAACCGCACATTTTGAAAAAGCAAACACAACACCTAAGCGCTACATCAAGGAAATACGTCTTGCAGGAATGGAAGAGTATGAAGTTGGCCAAGAGGTAAAATGTGATATATTTACCGCTGGTGATTATGTAGACGTAACTGGAACATCAAAAGGGAAAGGCTATCAAGGTGTGATTAAACGTCATAACCAAAAAACCGGACCTAACTCACATGGATCTAAATATCATCGCGGTGTTGGATCAATGGGTGTTATCGCACCTAATCGTATTAGAAAAGGTAAAAACATGCCAGGAAGAATGGGGCATGAGACCGTAACTATTCAAAACTTAGTAATTGTTCGCGCCGATGCAGAAAAGAACATTTTATTAGTTAAAGGTAATGTTCCTGGTCCAAACAAATCATTAGTAGTAGTTAAAAACGCATTTAAAAAATCAAATTAATAATATTATTCGGAAGGAGGAAGAGCTATGCCTAAATTAGCAATGTTAAATCAACAAGGTGAATCAATTGGTAGTCTTGAGTTAAAAGACGAAATATTTGCTGTTGAACATAACAGTCAAGTTATCTACGATGTAATTAAGCAACAAAGAGCTGCTATGCGTCAAGGAACTGTTATGACTAAAAATAGAGCTGCAGTACGTGGTGGAGGAAGAAAACCATATCGCCAAAAAGGTACTGGACATGCACGTCAAGGAACAATTAGAGCCCCACATTATGTAGGCGGTGGAGTTGTTTTCGGACCAAGCCCAAGAGATTATTCATATAAGGTTAATAGAAAAGTACGTCGCTTAGCTTTGAGAATCGCTTTATCAGAAAAGTTAAGAGGAGAAAATTTAGTAGCAGTAGATTCAATCAATTTAGCATCACATAAGACTAAAGAGATTGTAACAGTATTAGACAATTTAAAAATTACTGGCAATAAAATTATTGTTGTATTAGGTGAGGATTCAGAAATGATTAATATCGCTTCAAGAAACCTACCAAATGTACAGACAGTTCTTTATAATCATTTAAGTGTTTATGACATATTGAACGCCAATAAAATAATTGCTACAAAAGAAGCTTTAGAAAAGATTGAGGAGGTTTTGAGTTAATATGGATAAATTTGATATCATTAAACGTCCAATCGTTTCTGAAAAATCAACAAAACTAGCAGAACAAAGAAAGTATACTTTCGAAGTTGACAGAAGAGCTAATAAAATTCAAATAAAAGATGCTATTGAAGCAATCTTTAAAGTAAAAGTAGAAAAAGTAAATGTCGTTAATATGAAGCGCAAAGCAAAAAGAGTTGGGCAATACTCAGGGTTCACAGCTGCTGTTACAAAAGCAATAGTGACTTTAGAAGTTGGCCAAAAAATCGACATTTATACAGCGTAATGGGAGGAAATAAATAATGGCTATTATTAAATACAAACCGACAACAAACGGTTTGCGTAACATGTCAAAGCTTGATTATAATGAAATTACAGCTGCCAAGCCAGAAAAATCCCTAGTTACCACCTTAAAGAAAAACGGTGGGAGAAACAATCAAGGGAAAATAACAGTCCGCCACCAAGCTGGAGGAGCAAAAAGAAAATATCGTATCATTGATTTTAAAAGAAATAAAGATGGAGTTGTTGGTAAAGTCGCTACTATCGAGTACGATCCAAACAGAACTGCTAATATCGCTTTAATCAATTATGCTGATGGGGAAAAACGTTATATTCTCGCTCCTAAAGGTTTAGAAGTTGGTATGAGTGTTGAATCAGGAAAAGAAGCGGATATCGTAATCGGTAACGCAAAAGAAATAATGGATATTCCTGTAGGTACAGTTATTCATAATATCGAATTATACCCTGGTAAAGGCGGCCAATTAATCAGAGCTGCTGGAACTAGTGCACAAATTCTTGGTAGAGAAGAAAAATATGTTCTTATCAGACTAAAATCTGGAGAAGTTAGAAGAATCTTAGGAAAATGCCGTGCAACAATCGGAGAAGTTGGTAATGAGTATTATTCATTAGTTAACATCGGTAAAGCTGGTAGAAAAAGACATATGGGAGTTAAACCAACAGTAAGAGGTTCAGTTATGAACCCAGTAGATCACCCTCACGGTGGTGGTGAAGGTAAACAACCAATTGGTCACAAAGCACCACTTACTCCTTGGGGTAAAATTGCTCTTGGTAAGATTACAAGAAATAAAAACAAGGCTAGCAGTAAATTAATTGTTAGACGAAGAAATAAATAGGAAGGAGGAACTCATAAATGTCACGTTCAATTAAAAAAGGTCCATTTTGTGATGATCACTTAATGAAGAAAGTAGAAAAAGCTGTTGAAACAAATTCTAAAAAAGTAATTCAAACCTGGTCAAGACGTTCTACGATTTTCCCTGAATTTGTTGGATTAACTATCGGTGTACATAATGGAAAAGTTCATGTTCCAGTATATGTTACTGAAGATATGGTTGGCCACAAACTAGGAGAGTTCGCTCCGACTAGAACTTATCGCGGTCACGTAGATAAAAAAGCAACAAGAGGAGGTAAGAAATAATGGAAGCTAAAGCAATTGCTAAGTCAGTTAGAATCTCACCTCGTAAAGTAAAATTAGTTATCGACTTAATCAGAGGGAAAAGTGTTGGCGATGCATACGCAACTCTTAGAAACACTCCAAGAGGGGCAACAAAAGCAGTTGAAAAAGTATTAAAATCAGCTGTAGCAAACGCAGAACACAACTACCAATTAGAACAGGATAAATTATTCGTTAAAGAAATTTATGTTGGCGAAGGTAGAACACTTAAGAGGATGCAACCACATGCACAAGGTAGAGCGTTCAAAATCTTAAAAAGAACTAGTCACATTTACATAACAGTGGCAGAAAGGGAGTAAGAAGAATTTTATGGGACAAAAAGTTAGTCCAGTTGGACAACGTATAGGAATCATTCTTGATTGGGAATCAAGATGGTATGCAGATAAAAACGAAGTAGCGGACCTATTACATGAAGATATTAAAATTCGTGACTTACTTTACGATCTTTATAAGAATGCAAGTGTTTCAAAAATCGAGATTGAAAGAAGTAAAAAACGAGTTATTATAACAGTAAATACAGCTAAACCAGGTATGGTAATCGGTAGAAATGCTGAAACAAAAAAAGCTGTTGTTGAAAAATTAGAGAAATTAACAACTAAACAAGTATTCTTGAATGTTGTTGAAATCAAACGCCCAGAAAAAGATGCTTTATTAGTTGCACAAAACATTGCTTTCCAATTAGAAAACAGAGCGTCTTTCAGAAGAGTACAAAAAGTTGCTATTCAAAGAGCTTTAAAAGCCGGAGCTAAAGGTTGTAAAACCCTAATCTCAGGTCGTTTAGGCGGAGCAGAAATGGCACGTAGTGAAGGATATAGTGAAGGTCAAGTTCCTTTACATACTTTAAGAGCTGATATCGACTATGCATTAGCAGAAGCTAATACAACATACGGAAAATTAGGTGTAAAAGTATGGATTTACAAAGGGGAAGTATTACCTTCTAAGAAGAAGGAGGCTAAGTAATATGTTAATGCCTAAAAGAACTAAATATCGTCGTCCTCATCGCGTTAGCTATGAAGGCCCAGCTAAAGGCGGTGCTGATATCGCTTTTGGTGAGTACGGTTTAAAAGCATTAGAAGGTGCTTGGATTACAGCACGTCAAATCGAAGCTAGCCGTATTGCGATGACACGTTATATGAAACGTGCTGGGAAAGTATGGATTAAAATTTTCCCACACTTAGCAAAAACAAAAAAACCTTTAGAAGTTCGTATGGGATCTGGTAAAGGTTCACCTGAAGAATGGGTAGCTGTTGTTAAAGAAGGCCTAATAATGTTTGAAATTGCTGGGGTTTCTGAAGAAGTCGCTAGAGAAGCTTTAAGATTAGCAGCTCACAAATTACCTATTAAGACAAAGATAGTCAAGAAAGAAAGTGGTGATTCTCTATGATTTACGCAAAAGAAATTCGCGAAATGGACACCGCAACCATTTTAAATGAAATAGAAAACCTTAAAAAAGAATTATTTGATCTACGCTTCAAACAAGCGACAGGTCAACTTGAAAACACTGCACGCGTTAGCACTATTAAAAAAACTATAGCTCGTATGAAAACTGTTCTTACTGAGAGAGAAAGCAAATAAGGAGGAAATGAATATGGAACTTAAACCAAGCAAAAAAGTATTTACTGGAACTGTTGTTTCTGATAAAAACGAAAAAACAATTACTGTATTAGTAACTACTTATAAAAAACATCCATTATATGGAAAAAGAGTAATTTCTTCTAAAAAATTCAGAGCTCACGATGAGAAAAATGAAGCTAAAACTGGTGATGTAGTTAGAATCACTGAATGCCGTCCACTTTCTGCAACTAAACGTTTCCGTTTGATTGAGATTGTGGAAAGACATGAAGAAGTTTAGAAGTTTGGGGGTATTATAGAATGATACAACAAGAGTCGAGACTTAAAATCGCTGATAATTCAGGCGCTCGTGAAATTTTAACAATCAAAGTTTTAGGTGGTACTAGCCGCAAATATGCTGGTATCGGCGACATCATCGTAGCAACTGTAAAATCTGCTACTCCAGGTGGAATAGTGAAAAAGGGCGATGTAGTTAAAGCAGTAATAGTGAGAACAAAACAAGCAATCCGTCGTGCAGATGGTTCATATGTAAAATTTGATGACAATGCAGCAGTCATTATTAAAGATGACAAATCTCCAAAAGGGACTCGTATCTTTGGACCTGTTGCAAGAGAGTTAAGAGACGCGGAGTTTACAAAAATCGTTTCTCTAGCTCCGGAAGTATTATAGGAGGCATATCATGAAATTGAAAAAAGGCGATAAAGTCGTTATAATCTCTGGTGCAGACAAAGGGAAACAAGGAACAATTATCAAAGTATTAACTAAAACTGATCGTGTAGTTTTAGAAGGTGAAGGCTTAGCAAAAATCAAAAAACACTTAAAACCTTCTCAAGCTAATCCAGACGGCGGAATCATCGAGATTGAAAAACCAATCCACGTATCTAACGTTATGTATTACGACGCAAAAGATAAAAAACCAACTAAAATAGGTTACAAAACAGTAACTGAAACAGTTAAGAAAAAAGAAGTAACAAAAAAAGTAAGATATGCAAAGAAAACTGGCAAAGTTTTAGACTAAGTGAAGGGAGAAAAATATGAATAGATTACTCGAGAAATATCGTAATGAAATCACACCAGCCTTAATGGAAAAATTCAATTATTCTTCCATCATGGAAACGCCAAAAGTTAGTAAAATTGTTATTAACATCGGTGTTGGTGATGCAGTTGCAAATCCAAAAGTATTAGATGATGCTGTTAATGAATTAACATTAATCACAGGACAAAAACCACTTGTAACAAGAGCTAAAAAGTCAATCGCAACATATAAACTTCGTGAAGGTATGCCAATCGGGTGTAAAGTTACTTTACGTGGTGAAAGAATGTATGATTTCCTTGACAAACTTGTTTCTATCGCTCTGCCAAGAGTTAGAGACTTTAGAGGGGTTAATCCAAAAGGTTTCGATGGTAGAGGGAATTACACCTTAGGCATCAAAGAACAATTGATTTTTCCAGAAATCAACTACGATAAAGTTAGTAAAATTCGTGGTATGGACATAGTGTTCGTTACTACATCAAAAACAGATCAGGAAGCTTTCGAATTACTTAAATTATTCGGAATGCCTTTCAGAAAATAGGAGGAAACGCAAATGGCAAAGACATCTAAAATTGTAAGTCAAAAACGTGGGTCTAAATTCCCGGTAAGAAATTATACAAGATGTGAGCGTTGTGGACGTCCTCATTCTGTTTATCGCAAATTTAAACTATGTCGTGTTTGTTTCAGAGAATTAGCTTACAAGGGACAAATCCCTGGTGTAAAAAAAGCAAGTTGGTAGTAAATTATGAGAAAGATTAGTTCCGATAATAAAGGAAGGAGGCATTGTTAATATGGTCATGACAGATCCAATTGCGGATATGCTAACAAGAATTCGCAACGCAAATCAAATGAAACATAAAACTGTTGAAATGCCAGCATCTAAATTAAAAATGGAAATCTTAAATGTTTTAAAACAAGAAGGTTACATTGTTGATTTCGAGCGCATTGATGACAGTGTTCAAGGTACTTTAAAAGTACAATTAAAATATTTACAAAATGATGAAAGAGTTGTAAGGGGTTTGAAGAAAATATCAAAACCTGGTTTACGTGTGTATGCTAAAACTGATGACCTTCCTCAAGTTCTTAATGGACTAGGAATAGCTATCATTTCTACATCTAAAGGTATTATGACTGATAGAGACGCTAGAAAAAATAAAATTGGTGGCGAAGTTATAGCATATGTATGGTAATAAAAAATAAAGGAAGAGGTGCAAGAAAATTATGAGTCGAATTGGTAATCAATCGATAAAAGTTCCGGCTGGTGTTTCACTTAACATCGACACAAATAATTATGTTGTTGTTAAAGGGCCAAACGGTCAACTTGACTTTACTTTTGATAAAAATATCGGAATTAAAGTAGAAAATGACGAAATTTCTGTAACCCGACCAAATGATTCGCTACGCATTAAAGCCCTTCATGGGACTACAAGAGCGTTATTGAATAATATGGTTATTGGTGTAAGTGAAGGATATACAAAAGTCCTTGAAATCAAAGGTGTAGGATATCGTGCTCAACTAAAAGATCCGAAAACATTAGTGTTAAACGTTGGTTATTCAAATCCAGTGGAAATGGAAATACCAGAAGGTTTAACAATCGAAATTCCTAAGAATACAGAAGTTCATATTAAAGGTGCTAACAAACAAGTGGTAGGAGAATTTGCGGCTAACGTTCGTAAAGTCCGTCAACCTGAGCCATACCTAGGTAAAGGTATCAGATACAGAGACGAACAAGTACGTCGTAAGGAAGGAAAAACAGCTAAGAAGTAATTAGCTTAAAGGTGAGAATATGTTTAAGACAATAGATAAAAACGCTCAAAGACAAAAAAGACATCGTCGCATGAGATTCGCTATTAAAGGAACTCCTGAAAGACCACGTTTAAATGTTTTTCGTTCCAACAAACAAATTTACGCTCAAATTATTGATGACGTGAATCAAATCACGATAGCACAAGCAAACTCAAGAGAAATCGAAGGTATTAACGGATCAAATATCGAAGGCGCAAAAAAAGTTGGCGAATTAGTCGCTAAAAGAGCAGTTGAAAAAAATGTGAAATTAGTTGTTTTCGATCGCGGTGGATATTTATACCACGGTAGAGTGAAAGCATTAGCCGATGCTGCAAGAGAAGCAGGGCTAGAATTCTAATGAAGGAGGTAATCTAATATGGAAGATAATAATCGTAATAAAAGAGGAAGAAAACCTCGTTCACCTAAAAAAGAACCAAAACTTTATGAAGAAAGAGTTGTCAGTATTGGTCGTGTAACAAAAGTTGTTAAAGGTGGTAGAAGATTCAGTTTCTCTGCTTTAGTAGTTATCGGCGATAAAAAAGGCAAAGTTGGTTTCGGAACTGGAAAAGCAAGTGAAGTTCCAGATGCAATCAAAAAAGCTATCGAAGATGCTAAGAAAAACCTAATTAGTGTACCGATGAATGGCACAACTATTCCTCATTCAATCACAGGAAAATATGGCGCTGGAAAAGTATTCTTACGTCCAGCATCAGAAGGTACTGGAGTTATTGCTGGTGGTGCAGTACGTGCGGTATTAGAACTTGCAGGTATTGAAGATGTATTAAGTAAATCTTTGGGCTCAAATTCTCCAATCAATATCGTTAGAGCAACTTTCGAAGGTATTAAAGACTTAAGAACAGTTGAAACGGTTGCGGCTATGAGAGGAATTAACGCTGAGGAGGTACTTGGATAATGGCAAAAATTAAAGTAACCTTAGTTAAAGGATTGATGGGTAGAAAACCTAATCAAGTAAAAACAATAAAAGCTTTAGGACTAACTAAAAGAAACTCTTCTGTAATAGTAGAAGATAACGATATGATCAAAGGTATGGTAAATACTGTTGCTCATTTAGTACAAGTCGAAGAAGTTAAGAAGTAGGGGGTGCGAAAGATGACTTTACATGAATTAAAACCTAATTCTGGTGCAACTCATTACAAAAAACGTGTTGGTCGTGGAACCAGCAGTGGCACTGGAAAAACCAGTGGACGTGGTCAAAAAGGCCAAAATTCTCGTTCTGGCGGCGGAGTAAGATTAGGATTCGAAGGTGGACAAACACCATTGTTTAAACGCCTTCCTAAAAAAGGATTTACCAACCCATTCCGTAAGGAATATGCAATTGTGAACTTGGATGACCTTAACGTTTATGAAGCGGGAACAATTATTACTCCTGAAGTTCTATTAAACGATAGAGTAATCAGCAAACAATTAAGTGGGGTCAAAATCTTAGGTAAAGGGAAATTAGATGTTAAACTTACCGTTAAAGCACATAAATTCTCTGCTTCTGCAAAGCAAGCGATTGAAGATGCAGGTGGCGTGGTAGAGGTGATATAATGGAAACTATTAAGAAGATTTTCAAAAATAAGGAAGTCTTGAAAAAGATTGGTTTCACATTATTAGCTTTTCTAGTTTTCAAAATATTAACCTATGTAACAATGCCTTTAATCGATGCTTCAACATTATCAAACCTATTTGATAACAGTGGCTTTTTAGGAATTGTTAACTCAATATCAGGGGATGCTTTACGTAATTACTCAATTGTTGCCCTTGGTATTAGCCCTTATATCACCGCATCAATCGTCGTTCAACTTTTACAAATGGATATTATTCCAGTCTTAAAAGAGTGGAGCGAAGAGGGTGAAGTTGGTAGACAAAAGATTTCAAGATTAACGAGATATTTAGCAATAGCATTAGCGTTTGTCCAAGCTTTGGCGATGACATTTGCTTTTCACAACTCACAAGAACAATTGTTCCAAACATTTGTTAGTGACTGGGCTACTTTAAACGGTCGTAATCTTTGGTTCTTAATCTACTTCTATATTGCGGTAGTATTAACAGCTGGTACAGCTTTCATGATTTGGTTGGCTGATCAAATCACTTTAAAAGGTATTGGTAACGGATCATCAATGCTAATCGTTGCTGGGATTGTTATATCTTTCCCTGGCACTATCGCATCATTGATTCAATATTATATCTCTGATCCTAATAATGCATTACAAGGCGATGTGTTTGCTAATCAAGGTGCATTCTCTGGGTATTTACTATTTGGAGTCGCAATTCTTATGTTCATTGTCGTTCTGGTGGGAATCACCTACATGCAAGTTGCAGTTAGAAAAGTTCCAATTCAATACGCTAATAGACCAGGAAGCGCTAAATTCAAAGGTAAAAGTGATTCAAATATTCCAATCAAATTGAACACTGCATCAGTTATTCCAGTTATCTTTGCTTCAATTATCCTATCATTGCCAAGTACGATCTTTTCGTACATCAATATCGGATCTGGTGCAAGCAACTGGTTAACACAAATATTTTCATATAACCAACCAATTGGTTTTGTCTTATATGTCATTCTAATCTTTGTTTTCACGTTCTTCTACTCATTTATTTTGGTTAAACCAGAACAAATCGCAGAGAATCTAAACAAGCAAAATGCATATATCCCTGGGGTAAGACCAGGATTTGAAACTGAAAGTTATATTACAAAAATCTTATTTAGAGTAACTGTAATCGGAGCTTTATACTTAGTTGTTGTAGCTTCATTACCAATCATAACATCAATGATACTTGGACATTCATACGCACAAATCGGTGGAACATCATTGTTGATTATTGTTGGGGTTGCTTTAGAAACAGCTAAACAAATCGAAACAGATACTCAAGAAAAAGCATACGCTGGATTTATGAGATAATCTGAAATGATCAATCTATTAATTATGGGTAAACCTGGGGCAGGAAAAGGCACTCAAGCCAACAAATTACTTAAGCACTACAATCTAACTCATATTTCTACCGGTAATATTTATCGGGATGAGATTAAAAAAGGGTCAACTATTGGTATAGAAGCTAAAAAGTATTTGGATGAGGGCAATTTGGTTCCCGACAAGATGACGAATGAAATTGTTTGGGATATTCTATCAAAAAAAGATTATCCTAATGGTTTTATGTTGGATGGATATCCAAGAACAAGAGCCCAAGCTGAAGCTCTATGCGAAATGCTTGACTCGCTTAATATCAATCTAACATCCGTTATTAATGTTGAGGTCAAAGATGAAGTGTTGCTGCAAAGAATGGCAGGCCGAAGAGTTTGTCTTAATTGTGGACACACTTATCATACTGACTTTCATCCGCCAAAGGTAGAAGGAGTTTGTGATGTTTGTGCTCATGAACTAATTCAAAGACCCGATGATCTAGAAGAATCAGTGATGAATCGTTTAGCAATTTACAACGAAAAAACTAAGCCTTTACTAGATTACTACAATGAGAAAAATCTTTTAGTAGTAATAGATGGAGAACAATCAACCGCAAAAGTTTTTCGTGATATTATTAATAAATTAGGTGAGAATTAATGGTAACTTTAAAATCGAATCGCGAAATAGAATTGATGAAAGAAGCTGGTCGTATTGTTGCTCTAGCTCATAAAGCAGTTAAAGAAATTATAAAACCAGGAATTTCAACAAAAGAAATTGATGATTTGGTGGAAAAAGTAATCGTTAGTAACGGAGCTATTCCCTCATTTAAAAATTATAATGGTTTCCCTGCGTCTGCATGCATATCTATCAATGAAGAGGTTGTTCATGGTATTCCAAGTTCTGAGCGTATATTAAAAAATGGAGACATTGTTTCTGTTGACATCGGCGCTCAATATAAAGGATATCACGGCGACAGCGCTTGGACTTATGCATGCGGGGGAATATCTGAAGATGCAACGAAATTGCTTGAAGGAACAAAAGATAGTCTTTTCAAAGGTTTAGAATTTGCTAAACCGAATAATCGATTATCAGATATCTCTCATGCAATTCAAACCCACGCTGAATCGCTCGGATTTAGTGTAGTTAGAGAATTTGTGGGACATGGACTAGGAAGAAACCTTCATGAGGACCCACAAATTCCCAATTATGGTTTGCCTAATAGAGGGATCATATTAAAACCAGGTATGACCTTGGCGATAGAACCAATGATTAATCTAGGCAATAAAGAAGTCAGAGTACTATCTGACGGATGGACAACTATAACCCGAGATCGTTCTCTATCGGCTCATTTTGAGCATACGATACTGATAACTGATACGGGCTATGAGATCTTGACCAAAGAATAGGGGGAGTGATTTATTTGGCAAAAAAAGATGATGTCATCGAAATGACGGGAACTGTAATAGAAGTTTTGCCCAATGCCCAATTTATAATTGAGCTAGAAATCGGACACCGCATTATCGGTCACGTTTCTGGTAAAATCCGCATGAACTACATACGCATTTTACCAGGTGATAAAGTTAAAGTTGAATTATCAACCTATGACCTAACACGTGGGCGAATAACATATCGCATGAAATAAAAATTATAAGGAAAGATTTTAAGGAGGTAATGGTATGAAAGTAAGACCATCTGTAAAAAAAATCTGTGATAAATGTAAAATTATCAAAAGAAATGGCATCGTGCATGTCATTTGTGATAATCCAAAACATAAACAAAGACAAGGGAAGTAGGAGGTAACTATGGCACGTATAGCAGGAGTAGATATTCCTAGAGAAAAAAGAGTTGTTATCTCTTTAACTTATGTATATGGAATCGGTAAAACCAGATCAGAAGAAATTCTTAAAGCATGTGGGATTTCTGTAGATACAAGAGTTAAAGACTTAACAGATGAGCAAGTAGTACAAATTCGTCAAGAAGTAGCTAAATATATAGTTGAAGGTGACCTAAGACGCGAAAGAGCGATGAACATCAAACGTCTTCAGGAAATCGGAAGTTACCGTGGATTAAGACATCGTAAAGGTTTACCTGTAAACGGTCAAAATACACGTAACAACGCTAGAACTCGTAAGGGTCCTAGAAAAACTGTAGCGAATAAGAAGAAATAAGAAGGGAGACTGAATTAAATGGCACGTAATGTAAGAACTAAACGTCGTGTGAAAAAGAATATTCCTTCAGGAATAGCACATATTCATTCGACTTTCAACAATACAATTATCACTATTACTGACCCAAAAGGTAATGCTATTTCTTGGAGTTCATCAGGAGCAATCGGGTACAAAGGTAGCCGTAAATCAACTCCTTTTGCCGCAGGATTAGCGTCAGAAGCAGCTGCAAAAGCTGCTATGGATAATGGCGTTTTAAAAGTAGATGTAGAAGTTAAGGGGCCAGGACCAGGAAGAGAAGCAGCTATTAGAAGCTTGCAAGTTGCAGGACTAGAAATCACATCTATTAAAGATGTTACACCAGTTCCGCATAATGGATGTCGTCCACCAAAACGACCACGCGGGTAGGAGGTAATTTATGAAGGACTTGAAATTCGAAAAACCTAAGACAGAAACTGTAGAAATCGAAGACAACTATGGTAAATTCGTTATTTCACCTCTAGAAAGAGGATACGGTATCACTCTAGGTAATTCTTTGAGACGAGTTTTATTGTCTTCATTACCTGGCGCAGCGATTGTCAATGTAAACATTGAAAATGTGGTGCATGAGTTCACACCAGTCGAAGGTGTTGTTGAAGACGTCACTACAATAATTTTAAATTTAAAAGGTGTGATTTTAGCGATTGATAATGAAAATCCTAATGTTGAAAAACGCTTAGAGTTATCATTTGAAGGCCCAGGAGATGTGTTTGCTTCTGATATTATCTGTGATGAAGAAGTCGAAATCATGAATCCAAATCATTATATTTGTCATGTTAACAAAGGCGTTCTAAGAATGCACATGAAGGCTAGACGCGGCAATGGCTACGTCAGCGCTAAACAAAACTCAGAATACACAGAGGATGTTAATGACATTGCTATTGATAGTATTTTTACACCAATTACAAGATCAAACTATACAGTAGAAAAAACCAGAGTTGACGACTCAGGCGATTATGATAAGTTAATCTTAGAAGTGTGGACTAACCGTGCAATCAATCCTAAGGATGCTATCGGAACAGCCGCAAAAATGTTGATGGATCACTTACAAACAATCATTGAATTGTCACAAGCAAGAGTTGACAATGATTACATGGCCGAAAGAAAAACAGAAGAAACTAACAGAAACTTAGAGAAGCCTATTGAAGATCTTGATTTATCTGTTCGTTCTTACAACTGTTTGAAAAGAGCTGGAATCAACACATTAGGTGAATTGATTGAAAAGAGTGAAGAAGATATGATGAGAGTTAGAAATTTAGGTAAAAAATCATTGAAAGAAGTTAAGCAAAAGCTTGAAGAAATGAATTTAAGCTTAGCTAAACACTAATCGATAGGAGGAAATCATGAGTAGAGGATATACAAAACTTAATCGTAATAGCGCTAATCGTAAAGCACTAATTCGTGATTTGGCTACGCAACTTATTATGCATGAGAAAATTGAAACTTCTGTTGTAAAAGCTAAAGAAGTTAGAAGAACAGTAGAAAAATTGATTACTTTTGCTAAAAAAGGCGACTTAAATTCAGTTAGAATTGCCGAAAAAACCGTTAGAGAACTTAAAATTGACGATCAATACGCTTTAGTCAAACTTTTTAAAGAACTTGGACCAAAGTATCAAGATCGCAATGGTGGATACACACGTATTTACAAAACTGGACCACGTCAAGGCGACGCATGTCCAATGGCTATTATCGAATTAGTATAATAAAATTAATTAGCCCATCAACTAACTTGTTGATGGGTTTTTTATTAAATAATGAATGAAAAAATCAAAAATCTACTAAAATCTTATGATATAATTATCTTATGATTTAAGATATTTTATATAACTAAAGCTAAGGATATTAAAAAATGATTGGTAAACAGATTATCTGTTTAGACACAGTAAGCAGTACAAATGATTATATTAAGAATAACATTGACACTCTTGAGGATGGGTGTTTTGTTATTGCTCAGCAACAAACCTGTGGTCGTGGTAGGCACAACAATTCTTGGGTAAGTCCATTAGGAAATCTTTATTGCAGTTATTTAGTAAAAGGCAACTACGATAGAGAGAATATTTTTGAGTTTCATACAACAACTTCAATTGCGATTATTAAAACTTTAGAAAGATTCTCTCTGTCTGGATTGATCAAATTCCCCAATGATATTATCGTAAACTCCAAGAAGATCGCTGGGATTCTAATAGAAACTATTGGCTATGAGAAAATTGATTATGTGATAATCGGGATAGGTATTAATCTAAACCAAAGAGATTTTTTTGATCTAAGCTCAAAAGCAACTTCCATTTCAAAAGAGGTGGGCGGTGATGTAAATATCGAGAGCTTTATAGATGTTTTACTAGCAGGTATTAATAACACTAAAGCCAATGAAACTACTTTTAGTGAGTACCTAAATAAATCTATAGTCATCAACAGAAAAATAACATATAACGGGAATGAATCGATAATAAAGCAAATCAAACCAAATGGAAAGCTTGTTCTTGAAAATAGTAATATTCTTTTTGAAGTTAATTATAATGAAATCAGTTTATCTGAGATATATTAAAAAAATTAAACTGTTTATAAATCTAAGACAAAAACCATTAAAGACACATCTTTTTAAGAGATGTGTCTTTATTAATATTTAATAAAGTCCAGATTATCGAACTTGAAAGCAGTAAGCTATAAGTATACAATCTGAAGATTTATTTACTATATAAAATAACTAAAACACAAAAAGTTTTGATTTCAAAATGTTTGATATTCAAAATAAATTGACACTAGATTTAAAAGGTGGTAAAATTATGGAGATTTTTATAAACAGGAGGAAAATAAAATGAGTTATGAGTTTTTACAAACAATTATTGCAGACGCACTAGGAATTGATAAGGAAGAAGTGGTAAAAGAGGCGGATCTAGCTTCTGACTTAGGAGCTGACTCGTTAGATGCAGCTGAATTAATGATGACAATTGAAGACAGTTTTAAGGTTAGTGTAAATGATTCGGATGCACAAAGATTAAGAACTGTTGGTGATATCTGGGAGTTTATTGAAGCAAATTCTCAACAGTAATTAACTTTTTGAGAAGAAAAGTTAAGGAGAAATTATGGATTTAAGACTATTGAAGAAAATTATCAAGGAGTTTGAAGCATCATCCCTTGATAAACTAGAAATCACTGAAAAGGATTTTAATGTCAAATTAGAAAAAAATACCTTTAAGACAAGCCCTGAGATTAATCAAACTTCTGAGCAAGTAAGCAAAGAAGTCGCTATAGATAAAACTATAAATAAACCAGAGAAACACTTCTCTCAAGTAAAAGCACCTTTAGTAGGAACGTTCTACGACTCTCCCTCACCCGACAGTAAACCGTTCGTTACAGTCAATCAACATGTGAATAAGGGCGATATTCTTTTCATACTAGAAGCAATGAAAGTGATGAATGAAATCAAATCACCAATAAGTGGTACAATAAAAAAAATACATGTCAATAATGGTGATATGGTTGAGTTCTCACAAGTAATATTAGAAATTGAAGAATAATGTTTCATAAAATACTGATAGCTAATCGGGGAGAAATAGCTGTAAGAATAATTCGGACATGTATGTATTTAGGAATCGAAACGGTTGCTATATACAGTGAAGCTGATAAGGAAAGCCTTCATGTTCAACTTGCGGATGATAGTGTATGTGTTGGTGGGGCCAGAAGCGATGAATCGTATCTGAATATGGAAAACATTATCACTGCTGCAATAAACAAAGGCGCTGAAGCAATCCACCCTGGCTTCGGCTTTTTAAGTGAAAATGCTGATTTTGCCAAGCTTTGTGAAACATGTGGGATTACTTTTATCGGACCAAAAAGCGAATCAATAAGAAAAATGGGAGATAAGTCGGCAGCAAGAAAACTGATGATTGCATCGGGAGTGCCGGTTATTCCTGGAAGTGAAGGTGTTATAGATACCCTTGAACAAGCGGAAAGAGTCGCAAATGAAATTGGATTTCCTGTTCTAATCAAAGCTAGTGCTGGCGGTGGAGGAAGAGGAATGAGAATCGCTCATGACAACAACGGATTGGCAAAAGCTTTCGAAACAGCAAAAACTGAAGCTTCAAAGGCTTTTGGAGACGGTTCTTTATATCTTGAAAAATATTTAATTAATCCTAAACATATTGAATTTCAGGTGTTATGTGATAAATATGGCAACGCAGTCCACCTTAGAGAAAGAGATTGCAGTATTCAAAGACGTAACCAAAAAGTCGTTGAAGAAGCCCCTAGCTTATTAAATACTGAATTATTAACGAAAATGGCGGATACAGCAATAAAAATCTGCCAAATTGTCAATTATGAAAATGCTGGAACCATTGAATTCCTAGTATCAGGAAATGACTACTATTTTATCGAAATGAACACAAGAATTCAGGTCGAACATCCGACAACGGAAATGATTACAGGCAAAGATTTAATAAAAGAACAAATCAAGATTGCTTCGGGAGAAAAACTGAGTTTTAATCAAAATAATCTCATTTTTTCTGGCCACAGCGTCGAATGTAGGATTAACGCGGAAAATCCAAAAAATGATTTTTTGCCTTGTCCGGGAAAAGTCAAACTATTACATTTTCCATCAGGAAACGGTATTCGTTTTGATAGTTTTCTTTACACCGATTACGATATCGTGCCTTATTATGATTCGATGATTGGTAAACTTATTGTTCATGGAGAAAACCGTGAAGAAGCAATTAAAAGAATGCGTTCCGCTCTTGAAGAACTTGTAATTGAAGGGATAGACACAAATCAAACTTTTCTGTATATGATTATGATTGATCCAGATTATGCAAAAGGAAACTTCAATACCAGTTTCATTGAGAAGAAATTAGAAACTTTATTAGGTTATAAAGATTATGAATAGAATTGGCGAAACAATTATTCAAAGAAAACAACTGAAGAAAAACATAAAACTAGTTCATGAAGAGAGTGTTATTAATAAAATTCAAACCACAGATGTTCCAAAAGGTTTGTATGAAAAATGCCCTCAATGTGAAAAAACTGTGAACACAAAACAAAATGTAGCTAATGATTTTATCTGCAAACACTGTGGTCATCATTTTCGCATGCGAGCAGTTGATAGAATCAACTACATTCTTGATCAGGACTCTTTCATCGAAAAAGGCATTGGATACATTACTTTAAATCCGCTTTTTCAAGATGGATATGAAGAAAAAATCAATAATTACAAAAAAACTACTGGACTGGATGAAGCATATATATATGGTTATGGTCGAATCTATGGTGAACCATGTGTCATTGGTGTAATGGATAGCTATTTTTTGATGGGAAGTATGGGTAGTGTTGTCGGTGAAAAAGTTACAAAGACTTTCGAATATGCAATTTATAAAAAATTGCCAGTTATTATTTTTTGCACCTCTGGAGGAGCGAGAATGCAAGAAGGTATTTTTAGTCTTATGCAAATGGCAAAAACAAGTTCAGCCGTCGCAAAGCATAGTAACTTAGGATACTTATATATAAGCGTTTTAACCCATCCTACTACTGGAGGAGTTACAGCCAGTTTTGCTTCTTTAGGCGATATCATTTTAGCTGAACCAAAGGCATTGATTGGGTTCGCTGGACCAAGAGTCATCGAACAAACAATTAACCAAAAACTACCGGATGATTTTCAGAAGTCCGAATTTTTACTTAAGAAAGGCTTTATTGATCAAATAGTAAATCGAAAAGATTTAAAGAAGACTTTAGCATATTTATTAAGTTTACATCGGAGGGTATATTAATGAACATTCTCGATAAAGAACGTAAACTTTTAGCATTACAGAAGCAGATTAGTGAACTGGGTAACAGCGAAGCGGTTAGCAAGTTGATTGAAGAAATCGAAACTTATAAGCGAGAAGAGATGTCAAAACTATCCGCTTGGGATCGTGTTCTTCTAGCAAGACATCATAATCGGCCTAAAACCAAAGATTTTATCGACTATATTTGTGATGATTTCCTTGAGTTCCATGGTGATCGATGCTTTGGCGATGACGCAAGTATTATTGGCGGAGTTGGTAGAATTAATGGAATTCCATTTACAATCATCGGTCAACAAAAAGGTTATACAACTACAGAAAACATTGAAAGAAACTTCGCTATGTCACACCCTGAAGGTTATCGTAAAGCTTTAAGACTAATGAAACAAGCAGAAAAGTTCAATCGTCCGATTATTACTTTTATTGACACACCGGGAGCTTATCCTGGAATTGGCGCTGAAGAACGAGGACAAGGACAAGCCATTGCGAATAATCTTTTCGAGATGAGCAAACTTACGGTTCCGATTATCTCTATTGTAATTGGCGAAGGCGGAAGCGGTGGGGCATTAGCCCTTGGTTTTGCCAATAAAGTTTTAATGTTAGAAAATGCAATTTATTCAATTCTCAGTCCTGAAGGTTATGCAAGTATAATTTGGAAAGACGCTTCTAAAGCATCTGAAGCTGCAGAAATAATGAAGTTGACTGCTTACGACTTAGAAGAGTTTGATATTATAGACGGAATAATCAAAGAACCGATTGGTGGAGCGCATTTAGATAAAGAAAAAACTTATATTGAAGTTAAGAAAAAGATTTTATCAGAATACTATTCACTTAAAAGGTTGTCAAAAGCCGAAATTAACTATCTAAGAAATGCTAAAGTCAGAAGTTTTGGCTTCTTACAGCGATTCAACTATGAGAACATCGGAGGAATTGCAAAGTGATATATACAAAGATACTAGGAACTGGAAGCTATGTTCCCAGCAATATCATAACAAACAAAGATATGGAAAAGTATGTCGATACTAGCGATGAATGGATTTACTCAAGAACTGGTATAAAAGAACGACGGATAGTCAGTTCACAATCAACATTGGATTTAGCATATATCGCAGCGATAAATGCGATAGAATCAAGCAAGATTGATAAAGAATCGATTGATTTATTAATTCTAGCTACAGTCACATCAGACTATGTTTTTCCCAGTGTCGCCAACTTATTACAAGCCAGATTAGGTTTAGAAAAAATCATGGCTTTTGATATTAATGCAGCTTGTAGTGGTTTTATCTACGCTATGCAACTAGCAGACAAAATGATTAAAAGTGGCTCTTTCAGAACAGCATTGATAGTTGGCGCAGAAACATTAAGCCGATTAACAGACTGGCGCGATCGTAATACCTGTGTTTTATTTGGCGATGGTGCTGGAGCAATGATAATTTCTCGTAGTTTATCAAATGGAATAAGAGATGTGATTACCGCTTCAGAAGGAGATGCTGAGAAACTGCTTTATTGTAAGAACCCAAGTATTAAAGATCCAAATGTTAACGGAATTAGCATGCAAGATCACATTCACATGAATGGAACAGAAGTTTTCAAGTTCGCATCAAGAATTATGCCGAAAACAATCAAACAATTACTAAAGCGAAATAATTTAAAAATTGAGGATGTTAATTATATCGTTGCTCATCAGGCAAACATGAGAATAATTGATAAATCGGCTAGAGATTTAGATATTGATATTAATAAGATGTACATTAATATAGAAAAATACGGAAATACTTCGGCAGCTAGTGTGCCAATAGCGATTGATGAAGCTGTTAGAAAAGGATTGATAAAAAGAAATGATTTATTTATTACTGTAGCTTTTGGTGGCGGACTTACTTGGGCTGGAGCGCTAATAGAATACTAAAAACATTTTTGAAAGGAGTTAACTTATTATTGATAAGTTATTTATATAAAATATTATGGATATTAGAGATTTGATTAAAACTAAATACCCAATTATTCAAGGGGGTATGGCAAATATAGCTGATCACAGGTTAGCGTCAGCCGTCAGCAATGCTGGTGGCTTAGGCTTGATTGGTTGTGGCGGTTGGGATGTCGCAAGAGTCAAGGAAGAAATAAGAAAAACCAAAGAGTTAACTGATAAACCTTTTGGAGTTAACATAATGTTAATGAGCCCACACGCTGAGGCTTTGAGTGACTTAGTTATTGAGGAAGGAATTAAAGTAGTTACTACTGGAGCGGGTAACCCTGGAGTATATATCAACAAATGGAAAGAAGCGGGTATTATTGTTATACCAGTCGTTCCGAGCGTAGCTTTTGCTATTAGGTTGGAAAGATCTGGGGCTGATGCACTGATTGTTGAAGGAACCGAAGCAGGCGGACATATCGGCGAGATAACCACAATGACTCTAGTGCCGCAAGTTGTTGATGCGGTTAATATTCCGGTTATAGCAGCTGGAGGGATAGCGGATCATCGTGGATTTGATGCTGCATTCGTATTAGGCGCAAAAGGTGTTCAAATAGGAACAGTTCTCTTAGCTAGCCATGAATGTCCAGTTCATATAAACTATAAAGAAAAAGTAGTTAAGGCAAAAGATACTGAAACTGTTGTTACTGGTAGACAAACAGGAGCACCTGTAAGGGTTTTAAAAAATAAAATGGCTCGAGAGTATTTGAATCTAACTAAGTATGGTAATGCTTCTTTAGAAGAACTTGAAATGTTAACTTTAGGCTCATTAAGAAAAGCCGTTCATGATGGCGATATTGACAATGGTAGTTTTATGGCTGGTCAATCAGCTGGATTGGTCAAAGAGATAAAATCTGTCAAAGAGATTCTTGAAGGAATATACGACAACAGTTTAGTAGCTAAAGGTATTATCTGATGAAACTAGCACTAGTGTTTACTGGACAAGGATCACAATACTTGGGAATGGGAAAAGATTTTTATAATAAGTATGACTATGTTAAAGAAATCTTTAAGATGGCTGAAGAAGTAACGGAGTATCCAATAACTAACATCATCTTTGAAGATGATGATAAGCTTTTTCAAACAAAGTATGCTCAAGTTTGTATGTTCACTATCTATTATGTTATTCTGACTGTGCTAAAAAAACACGGTGTGAAATCATTTGTTAGCATGGGCTTAAGTCTAGGTGAGTATGGGGCATATCTTCATAATGATGTTTTTGATTTTAAAACAGGGTTAAAGTTAGTTAAAGAACGTGGACTAATCATGAGTGAAGTTGCCAATAGCACTTCGGGAAAAATGAGTGCAATAATCGGGCTTTCTATAGATGAGTTGGAAATGATATTGAAAGAAGTTATAGGGTATGCAACAATTGCAAATTATAATACCCCTGATCAATATGTAATCAGTGGAGAAGAAGAAACAGTGTTGCATATTAATGAAACGGCGATAAAACAAGGCGCAAAAAGAGCTATAATCCTTAATGCTGATGGCGCTTTTCATTCAGAGATGATGAAGGAAGCCTCACTTAAATTCAGCGAATATTTAAAGACAATAAATCTACATGAACCACGATATAAACTCTTGATAAATCTAACTGGAAATTTTTTCGATGGCAAAGATTCATTAGACTCAGTCTTATCTAATCAGATTTCCCACAGTGTTAGGTTTTATCAAATGATTGAAAATGCAATTGATTACGGTGTAGATGCTTTTATTGAGATTGGCCCAAAACAAACATTATCAAGTTTTATAAGAAAAATAAATAAAGATGTTTTGGTTATGAATGTCGAAAATGAATCGTCATTAACCCAGACATTATCCAAACTGGAGGGATACAATGAACTGTCTCGAAAATAAAGTAGTATTAATTACAGGTGCCAGTAGAGGGATTGGCGCACAAATTGCTCGCAGCTTTGCCCAAGAAAAAGCATATGTAATTATTAATTATAACCAATCAAAAGATAAAGCAGAGGCTTTGGTTCAAGAAATTATTGATAATGGCGGGAAAGCAAAGGCGTTTCAAGCGGATGTTTCCAAGTATGATTGTGCCAGAAATCTTGTGGAATCTGTTATTCAAGAATATGGAAATATCGATGTGCTGATTAACAATTCAGGCATTACTAAAGATAACATGATTATCAGAATGTCTGAAGAAGATTTTGATCGAGTCATTGAAGTTAACCTTAAAGGAACTTGGAATATGTGTCGACATATAAGTCGATATTTGCTTAAAAAAAAGGCTGGTTCAATTATTAATATAACTAGTGTTGTTGGCTTGATTGGCAATCCAGGTCAATCTAATTATGTTGCCTCAAAATCAGCCTTAATCGGACTGACAAAATCACTTGCAAAAGAACTTGGCAGCAGGAACATTACGGTTAATGCAATTGCTCCAGGATTTATTGAAACGGAAATGACAGATAATCTTCCTGAACAATTAAAAACAGCGTATTTAAATCAAATTCCTTTGAATCGTTTTGGCAAAGCAGAAGATGTCGCTAATTTGTGTCTGTTTCTAGCAAGTGAAAAGGCTAGGTATCTTACAGGTCAAGTGATAGGCGTGAATGGGGGAATGATTTAAATGAATGATAAGAAAAGAAGAGTAGTTATAACCGGTTTGGGCGCAATAACCCCAATTGGCAATGACGCAAAAAAAACTTGGGCAAACGCAAAAAATGGTACTAATGGAATAGATTTTATTACCCATTACGATGCAAGTAATGATGATGTCAAACTGGCGGCAGAAATTAAAGGGTATGATTTTGAAGCTAAGTTTGGTTTAAAAGAAATGAAAAGAACTGATCGATTTATGCAACTAGCAATGATTGCTACTGAGGAAGCGGTTAAGGACTCTTCAATCGATTTTAATGAGATTGATAAACATCGAGTAGGGGTTTATTACTCTAGCGGCATTGGCGGATTAGAAACAATTTCTCAGCAAAAAGACCGAGCCTATGAAAAAGGGTATGGAAGAATGAGTCCTTATTTTATACCTAGTGCGATTATTAATCTTTCTGCGGGCAACATTGCAATAAAGTATGGAATAAATGGTCCGGTCATGAGCCATGTTACAGCGTGTGCGAGTTCAACAAACTCGATTGGTGAAGCGATGAGAGCTATAAGAGACGGCTATTTAGATATGATAATTGCTGGAGGAAGTGAAGCTTGTGTAATTCCTTTTGGGATTTGGGGCTTTTCTGTAATGCAAGCTCTTTATAAAGGAGATAATCCGGCAAGAGCCAGTATACCTTTTGATAAAGACCGAAGTGGTTTTGTCATGGGTGAAGGGGCAACTACTTTAATTTTAGAAGAGTATGAACACGCTCTTAAGCGTAATGCTAAGATATACGCTGAGATTGTTGGCTATGGTTCCACTTGTGATGCTACTCATATTACTGGACCTCATCCAGAAGGTTTGGGCGCAAAAGACTGTATGTTAAACGCAATTAAGGATGCAAATATTTCTCCTGAAGACATTGATTATATTAACGCCCATGGAACTTCAACTTCTTTGAACGATTCAACCGAAACTATGGCGATTAAAAGAGCTTTTAAAGACCATGCATACAATCTAAATGTTTCTAGCACCAAGTCAATGACAGGGCATTTGTTGGGAGCATCCGGAGCTCTTGAAGCGATGTTTACATTACTTTCTGTAAAAGATGATTTTGTGCCACCAACAATTGGAACAAAAGATTTAGATTTTGAATGTGACTTAAACTATACCTTAGAAAATGGCGTTGAAAAGAAACTAAAATATGCTTTAAGCAATAGTCTAGGTTTTGGTGGTCATAACGCCACTGTAATTTTCAAGAAAGTAGAAGAGGTAAAAAAATGATTCTTAATAGCAATGATATTCAAAAAATAATACCCCATAGATACCCGTTTTTATTGATTGATCGGATTATTGAACTTATTCCAGGGGAAAGTGCTGTAGCGATTAAAAATATAAGTGTAAATGAAGAAGTTTTTGCGGGGCATTTTCCTGAGGCGCATGTTTATCCTGGGGTATTGATTGTTGAAGCATTAGCTCAAACAGGGGCAGTCACTATTTTATCTACTGAGGAGTTTAAAGGTAAAATTGCTTATTTTGCAGGCATTGATAAGTGTAAGTTTAAAAGAAAGGTTATTCCTGGAGATATCCTAAGACTTGAGTCAAAAGTAGTTAAACGGTTAGGCGCTTTGGGTGTTGCAGAAGCAGTGGCTACTGTTGAAGGTGAAATCGTTTGCCAAGCGATTCTAAAATTTGCAGTTGGTTAGAATAGTTTATAAGTGGTTAAAGCAGATTAATGATAATTTATCTGCTTTTTCTTTTTTAAATTTATTCCAAAAAGGAAAATATATTCTTAAAAAAATGTTAATATATAAGTGAATGGTTATGTAGTTTTACTAATAAATTAAGGAGAATAATATGAAAATTATCAAGAGAATAATTATCGTTTTATTATTGTTGTGTATTACAATAGGCATTTTAGGAATCTTAGCTTTAAATAGAATAAAAACAGAGATAAACAAGGATGATTTGCCAACTGAAGTATATGATACTGAACATGATTTAACTGCTTTAATGGGATATAAACTGATAATGTTCTATCAAGATGAGGGTGAAGACAAAAGCTTGATTGTTGACTTTTTTAATCTATTAATTCTTGACACAATTATCAAGAACATTAACTCCGATTATGACCCGCTTAATGGTTCTTCTAATGCCAGTAAGTCAATTTTGACCCATGAACAATTCAAAATAGATTTTATTGTCGCCAGTCTAAATGATGATAATCAACTAGTGATATCTATCAGTTTAAAGAGAGATAGTTTTCCAAAACTTACTACAGCTTTTAACTTTGTTTTTGACATTCAACTTGACGATACCGTCTTAAGCCTTACTTTAGATAAGGTCTTCTTACACGATGTTGAAGTAAAAAGATATATTTACAACTATTTTATCTCTCTAACGGATAAATCCGCTGTTGAAGATTATATTGAACATGGAACTTTGAATCTTTCCGAATATACTTACACAATTAATATTGTGGAGTTTGGTATGCCATAATGGATAAAGAGAGATATTTTATTCAACTGTTCAATCGCTTAGAACAATACTTAAGAATCACTTATAGTAATAGTGATTACTCTTATACTGGTTTTATTACTAGACTTTATCAGATAAAGAAGAGTAAGGAAAACCATATTATTAATGATAACCAAAGTTTTGAAGTAATTAAAAAAGCGGCACAAATGAGAAATATCATTGCTCATAATAATGATGTCTTAGTTCCGAGTGATCGATTTGTCAATAATTTTGCTGAAGTTGTCGAAAGAATCACAAAACCGTTAACAGTAAAAGATGTAATGACTGATTATTATGATTTAAAAACCGCATCTTTAACATCAACGATAAATGAAGTGATGGAACTTCTGATAAGCTCTGGTTTTTCGACCATTCCGATCGTTGAAAACGATGAGTTGGCAGGCATATTTACAGAAAAATCAGTATATGATTATTTAGCTTTAAATGAAAATTCTCATGTTGACAAAAACATGAGAATGAATGAAATAATAGAAGCGATAAATCTGAATAATCACCCTAGAAAATACTATGATTTTGTTAGTGTCGATACTGATATTTACCAAGCATATAAGCTTTTCAATCAAGATAAAAGAACACGAAGAGAGATGTTGTTGCTACTTGTGACAAAAAACGGGAAACCTGATGAACATTTATTAGGAATAGTTGCCCTAAGAGATTTAGAAAAACAATTAATAAATTAGGAATTTCGACGGTTTTTTGGTATAATATAACGTTGGACGGTGAAGGATATGAGTTATATTCAAGTTAAAGACTTAACATTTTCATATAATGACAAGAATAACGTTTTGGAAGATGTAAACATCGCTATTAATAAGGGCGAATGGATTGCAGTTTTAGGACATAATGGTTCTGGAAAATCAACCCTTGCAAAAACCTTGGTGGGACTTTTGGAACCAAAAACCGGAGAAGTAATTATCGATGGTGAACAATTAAATGAAGATAGCGCTTATAGAATAAGAAAAAAAATAGGGATAGTTTTTCAAAACCCAGACAATCAATTTGTAGGTGTCACTGTAAGAGATGACATCGCTTTTGGTATGGAGAATCTTTGTGTTCCTAAAGATGAAATGTTGGAAAAAATTGAGTTTTATTCAAAAAAAGTCAACATGTTTGATTTCCTTGATAAGGAACCTGCCAATCTTTCAGGCGGACAAAAACAAAGAGTTGCGATTGCTGGAATCTTGGCGATGCAATCTGACATAATTATCTTTGATGAAGCAACTTCAATGTTGGATCCATATTCAAAAGATGAGTTGATTAAGTATATAAAAACTCTTCATAATGAAGGCCTTACGATTGTTATGATTACTCATGACATTAACGAAGCTTTGTTAGCTGATCGCATTTTAGTTATGAATAAAGGCAAAGTTTATGCTTTTGATGAAACAGAAAAAATCATGAAACAAAAACAGATTTTTACTGACAGTCACTTAGAATTACCTGTTGCATTAGATTTAGCCAATGCATTAAAGAATGATGAAAAACATCAAGAAATTAGGGATAAATTATGGGAATACGCTTTAATCAAGTAAGCTATGATTATTCTTCCTTTGCGCAAGGATTGTACACAGCTATTAAAGATATCAACTTGGAAATCACAGAAAAACATGAATTTATCGCGCTAGTTGGGCATACTGGAAGTGGTAAATCAACTTTAGCAAAACATATGAATGCATTAATTTTTCCAACCTCAGGACATTTGGAAATTTTTGGTAAAACTATTACCAGTAGACGAAACAAAAAAATAAGATACAACGAAATTAGACAAAAAGTTGGCTTAGTATTTCAATTTCCTGAGTATCAATTGTTTGAAGAAACAGTAGAAAAAGATGTCATGTTTGGCCCACTTAATTTCAAGATTAGTGTTGAAGAAGCAAAAAAACTAGCAAAAGAAGCTTTAAATTTAGTTGGCCTTGATGATTCATATTTAACTAGAAACCCATACAATCTATCCGGTGGAGAAAAGAAGCGCGTTTCCATTGCAGGAATTCTAGCGATGAATCCAGAAATTTTAGTTTTAGATGAACCAACTTCAGGTCTAGATCCTGCGGGTAAACGGATATTAATGGATCTTTTTAAGGATATAAATGAAAAGACTGGAAAATCAATTGTCATTATTACTCATGACATGGACTTGGTTTATCAGTACTTTAGTCGTGTTTTAGTTATGAATGAAGGACACCTTATTTATGATGGGGATGTAGAAAAATTATTTAGAAGAGATGACTTGTTTAAGAATCATTTAGATTATCCAAATACAATAAAAGTTCTTAGGTATCTTAACCAAGAAATGAATCTAAATCTAGATGTATTCCAAAAAACTTATCAAGACGCTCTTAAAGAAATATACAAGGTGACAGGACAATGAAAAGTATAATTATTGGCCAGTATATTCCTGGTAAGGGTTTATTTTATAAGTTAGACCCACGCACAAAAATAGTATCGGTATTATTAATAATGATTGGTGTATTTCTATTACAGACAATTGAACAACTACTTATCGCTTTAGCTGTTGCGTTATTGTTGTTGGTCATCGGTAGGATTTCGATTATCAAAGTTCTAAAGGGATTAAAACCAATTTTTATTCTATTGATATTCACCTTTATCTTTCAGATATTGCTTAACAAAGAAGGCAGAATGGTAATCGATCAAGAAATGCAGTTAACCGTATTTAGTGTTGGTTTCTTAGTTTTAGCTTTCATTGCCTGGAGAATCCTTGTTAAACATATTCGCTTCCGTTTCCTTTTGTTTCTCACTTTTGTTGCCAGTGTCTTTGTAATACTAATCTATGTCGATTTTGGTTATATGATTTTTGATACATTCAATTTTAGAGTGTATGAACAAGGAATAAGAATGTCAATTTTTGTGGTAATTCGTCTTTTGATTATTATTACCTTATCAACTGTACTAACCTTAACAACGAAACCCACAGATCTTACTCAAGGACTTGAAAGACTAATGCACCCATTAAAGAAGATCGGTTTTAACTCAGAAAATTTTGCTTTAATCATTTCCATAAGTTTGCGATATATCCCAACAATATTTGATGAAGCGAATAAGATTATGTTAGCTCAGGCTTCTCGTGGCGCAGATTTTAGCGAAGGCAAACTGAAAGATAAACTAAAACAAGTAATATCTTTGCTTGTACCGATGTTTATAATCGCATTTATCCGTAGTGAGGAACTTGCAAATGCAATGGAGTCAAGAAACTTTGTTCCTGGTGAGAAACGAACAAGAATCAACGAACTGTATTTTTCTCATCGTGATATTATAGCCACAAGTTTTAGTATTCTATTCTTAGTAGGTACAATTTTATTAAGGGTGATATAAATGCTTGATAAGTTAGACAAAAACGTAGCTTTAAAAGTCGATGATTTGATTGTTTTAGATTATTCAAACGTTCAAAATTATCTCAGTCAGAATCCAGAATTGATCAAAGATATTAGATTTACCGATCACCATGATTATCATTTTGATTACGGATATAATCAAAAAAACCAACCGGTAAAAATTGGGTATAAAGATGATTTGATTCAAAGAATAATTATAAAAACAAAGGATTATCCCAAAAAGAGATTGAAACTAACAATCAGTTATGACGGGACAAGCTATTACGGTTTTCAAATCCAAGGTGATAATAAAACAATTCAAGGCGAGATAAGCAAATTAGTCTCTGAAGTGAACAATCATTTCGTTTTAGTTCAAGGCGCTTCTCGGACTGACAGCGGTGTCCACGCCATAGAACAAGTACTACATTTTGATGACAAATCAAGTATGACAGAAAATGAATGGTTAAGATTCCTAAACCATCGTTTGCCAAAAGATATCTTTGTTAAATCAATCGAAAAGATGCATCCACTATTTCACAGTCGATATGATGTCTATGAGAAGATATATCAGTACAAGATTAAACTTGGCGATTTCAATCCTTTCGTCATTAATTACAGTTGGCATATCGAGTACTTGGATTTTATTCGTCTTGATGATCAGTTAAAGAAAATTATTGGTAGTCATGATTTCACCAGTTTTGCTAAAACAAGCAAAGGTGATTCCACAAGAGTTATTTACGATGCTGGATATAAGATTGAAGATGAAACTTTGAAAATCTACATCCGAGGGAACGGTTTTTTAAGATATATGGTCCGTTTAATCATAAACCATGTGGTAAAGTATGCAACAAAAAAGACTGATATTGATATCCTCGATATTATCAAAGAAAGAAGCCGTATCCATACCAAAGAGATGGCACCAGCTTCAGGGTTATATCTGTATAAAATAAACTATTAAAAAAGGCTTAATTCTTTTACGAATTTAAGCCTTTGTTTATTGTAATCTATCCAGTTTTGCTATTCGGATTTTTGAAACTATCCGTTTTGATATCGCAACAACAAGTAGAATAAGAATATTGATTGAAACAATTGCTGCTCCACTAGGGATTCTCAAAGAGTATGCTAACCATAAACCAAAGAAAACAGAAAGTTCAGAGAAAATAATTGAAATAATCAAAGTTGATTTATATGACCAACCTAATTTAATCCCCGCAGCTACTGGTATAACCATCATAGAAGATATTAACAAAACACCTGCTGATTCTAATAAAACAGAAACAACAATTGATAACATGACAATGAAAATGATTTGAAATAGATTGACATTGATACCTAGAAATTTAGCACTAGTTTCATCAAAACTAACAGCTAAAATTTGTCTTCCAAACAAGATAAATAAAATCGCAACAACGACTGCAGTAATCAAAATCAAGATAACGTAATAATTAGTTACGGTTAAAATAGATCCAAAAAGATAATTGTATAGCGAACCAGTTCTCCTTGATAAAGAGAAGAAGATTGCACTTAATGCAGCTCCTAAACTGATAACGATAACCATCGATATTTCTTGAAAGTTATTATAGGATCTTCTAAACATTTCAATCAACAAACCACCAATAACTGAAAATATAATCCCTAAATAAAGCGGTTTATCAAAAAAAGTTACTAATCCGATTGAAGATAAAAACAAACTAACTGCAATACCAACCAAAGAGAAATGCCCTAAAGTATCCGCGATAAAAGATAACCTTCTAACAACTACAAAAGTCCCGAGTAGTGGAGCTAATACCCCAAGCATCACACCGGCAATAAAAGCTCTTAACATGAAGTCTTGTTGAAAAAGGTCGGTAATAAAAGATAGAAACATTATAATACCCCCTCTGTCAACTCAACACCACGTTCTTCAAAACTCGTTGTTAAATCACCATACATGGTTAGAAGATGTGTATAGTTCAAATAATCAATTTCATCATTATGAGTAATCAAAATGATTGTTATTCCCATTTTATGAAGTTCTTCAACGGTGTTATAAAAAAACTCTTTGTTCTGTTTATCGATTGAAGCAGTTGGCTCGTCCAAAATTAGAACCTCGGGGTTATTGATCATTGCTCTAACGATAAAAACTCTTTGCAATTGTCCACCAGACAAGGAGTTGATATTTTGATTAACAATATCAAAAATCCCCATTTTTTCTAACAACTTTAAGCGGTTAGATTCGCTTGTTTTTTTTAGGCTAGAGATATTTAAAAGTTCACCAACGGTTATCGGAAACTCATAATTAAAATCGTCAAAATTTTGACTAACATATCCAAATTTTGTCCAAGATTTAAAACTTGTAATATCGGCTTTATCATAAAAAATCATCCCTGATTTAACAAGGTTGAATCCTAATAAACATTTAATAAAAGTAGATTTCCCAGCTCCGTTTTTACCCCTAATAACTAAATAATCTCCACTGTTTAAAGTTAGAGATAGATTGGTTATGATTGTTTTGGAACCGTAGGCAAATGATAGGTTGTTAATGTTAATCTGCATTCTGTCATACCATCCTCTTTTTATATTGTAACATACTACCAGTTTTTATTAAAATAATTTTATTTAAAAAAAGGGGATTTTATGAGATAATGTTTAATATAAGCAGGTGAGAGAAAATGACAGGAAAATTTATAACTTTTGAAGGTACTGAAGGGTCTGGAAAAACCTCGGTAATCAAAGAAGTAAAAAAACATTATGAAGAACAAGGTTATCAAGTTTTAGTTACTCGCGAACCTGGAGGAATTGCAATTTCTGAGAAAATCCGTGATATCCTTCTTAGCAAAGAACATACGGAAATGGATCCACGTACTGAGGCTCTACTTTTCGCTGCGGCAAGAAGGCAACATCTTGTTGAAAAGATTCTTCCTGCCCTAGACAAAGGTATGCTAGTTCTTTGTGATCGCTTTGTTGACAGTTCCTTGATTTATCAGGGTTATGCTAGAAATATCGGAATAGAAAAAGTTTATGAAATCAATCATTTTGCTATAGAAGAAGCGATCCCCGATTTAACAATCTTTGTCAATGTAAGACCAGAAGTCGGGTTGAATCGCGTTTTTCAAACACCTAATCGAGAAGTTAATCGACTTGATTTAGAAGCCTTAGATTTTCACAAGAAGATTTATCAAGGTTACTTAGATTTAATCAAGAAGTATGATAGAATAAAGATGGTAAACGGAGAACAGGATATTGCTTTGGTTGTTATTGAAACCATTGCATTAATCGATAAGGTTCTTTAGGAGATTTTATGTTTAAAACTTGGGAAGATGTCTTTCAAACACAAGAAAGTGTTAAAAGGATTCTGACAAATAGTATATCTTTAGGCCGAGTATCACATTCTTATATTTTTGATGGGCCAAAAGGAACAAAAAAAAGAGGGGTAGCGATACTATTTGCTAAGACCCTTTTATGTACTAACCGT
>OBJA01000387.1_pt1 | contig 39530 bp, 34 predicted proteins | sample 1519751 | NCBI WGS metagenome assembly OBJA01 (sample SAMEA3881238, study PRJEB22517) | soil metagenome | biome: lake sediment; feature: soda lake sediment; material: sediment, water from around vicinity | place: India | collected 2013-12-23 | depth 3 m
AGAAAATACCGATGACAATCACCAGTGTGAATAGCATAATGAGATAATCAGGTTTTTTTCTAAATTGTTTTTTTGGAGTTTGATTCATTGAGACACCTCTTTTTAGCTGTTATAAATTTCAGGTTTTAAAATACCAACATAAGGAAGATTTCGATAATATTCATTATAATCTAAACCATAGCCAACAACAAATGCTTTGGGTATGACATAACCAACATATTCTGGAACATAAGGTCTTTTTCTTCCTTCAGGCTTATCAAGTAGAGTCACTGTTTTTACACTTTTTGCACCACGATGTTTAAATAGTTCAATGATGGTAACGATAGTGCTTGCTGTATCAACGATATCTTCAACAATAACGACATCTCTACCATATATGGAAATATCTAAATCCATTTTAATTTTAACATCACCAGATGATGATATACCACCATGATAACTTGAAACCGACATATAAGCCATCTCGACTTTTAAGTCAACATGTTTTGATAGATCTGACATAAAGGGCATACATCCTTTGAGTAGGCCTACAAATAAAGGTTGTTTGCCGGCATAATCTTCAGTTAGTTTTTTTCCTAGTGTTTGACAAATCTCTTGAATTTGTGTTTCAGATACGAGTATTTTTGCAATATCATTGTGCATGTTTAGTCTCCTTTAAACTGAAAGTAGCATTCATGTCTTGTTCCTAATGTTTTATTCACATAATAATTTTGAACACACAAAATTTGATTATTATTATCAGTTAGAACCCATAAACGATCTCTTTTGTCCATTGGAACTTTTTGATCAATGAGTAGTTTTTTGAGTTTTTTATGACCATAATCATAAGCAAGTGTATCGCCATCTTCTCTAAGGCGTAGCCATAGAGGAAATGCTAATTCATTATAACATAATTTCTGAAAATCAGCAGTAACGGAACTAGATATGGGAAAAAATGTGAAAAAGGTTTTATCGTTAAGCTTATTTTTTCCTTCTTTTACTAATATTTTAGCTTTATTTGGTGTAGAAAAAGGCTTAATATAAGCTTTATCATAAGATTTAATAAATAAAAAATTATGCTCAAGTTTATATGTTTGATTAGGTTTATTACTTAAGATGATACGGTTAATTTTTTGTACAGTTTCATAAGTAAACGATATTTTGTTTAGTTCTAAAAGATAAGCAACCATATCTTCTTGAATGGCTAATGAAAGCTTTTTATATGTGATAATATCAATTTCCGTTTTTTCTTTTAAAATATTCTTAGTGGTTTCCCTTATAAAATGAAATGCATGAGACAATTGTAAATGATATTGCTTTATTTGTTCAAGAAGAGATTCATTTTCTTGTTTCATAATAGGAACCAATGCATGACGGTAACGATTACGTAAATAGTAGTTTCCTTCATTAGATGAATCATCTAAATAAGGAACTTTAAATTTTAATGCATATTCATAGATAGATGCTTTATCGACATACAATAACGGTTTTACATAAGTATAGTGACCTTTAGTATGTATTTGTTGCATACCTGCATAACCTAATAAATTAGAACCTCTGGTTAGCTTAATAAGTATGTTTTCAAAAAGGTCATCCATGTGATGTGCAGTTAATATGTAAGGTGTTTCATGAAGTTTAGCGACTTCTTTTAAATAGTGATTTCTTAATTGATGAGCTTGATGATGAAAATTACCTTCATTAACATCAATGGTATAATAGTAAAAAGGAAGATTCTTATCTTTACAAAACGATTCAACGAGATCTTTTTCAATGATAGATTCTTCACGTTTCAAGTGATTAAAATGCACAACAATTAGTTTATAATTTGTCTCGCATAGTAAAGTAAGCAGCACCATAGAATCTACACCACCACTTACTGAGACAACTAATGGATGTTTTATCGGTATACGGAGTGTTATTTTAAGTAAATTTTGTAAGTTTATCATGGGTACACCTCATTTCTATAATTACATTATAACATGTGCATTTTAAGATTTTAGTTAAATCTCAAAGAAGTGTGTTATAATAATGAACGATGAAGGAGGCCAACGTATGTTAATTTTGGCTAGTAGCTCACCGAGAAGAGCAAAATTGTTAAAAGATGCCGGACTCGATTTTATTGTTGAACCTAGTTTAATTGATGAATCTATAGATGATGAGAAGTTTAAACCGAGTGAACTGGTTCTTCATTTAGCAAAAATGAAAGCTCTTCAAGTTGCATTAAAATACCCAAATGACATTGTTATTGGTGCGGATACAATCGTTGTTTTTGAAGAAGAAATATTGGGTAAACCTAAAGATGAAGAAGATGCTTATCGCATGTTAAAAAAACTATCTGGTGAAAGACATGTTGTCTATACAGGAGTTGTTTTAACAAGAGGAGAACAACTTGTTTCTTTTGTGTCAGAAGCAGAAGTTTCTATGAAAGAACTAAGTGATTTAGAAATCAAAAACTACATTCAGACCAATGAGCCTATGGATAAAGCTGGGGCATATGCTATCCAAGGTGAGGGAGGAAATTTAGTAGATCACTATAAAGGTGACTTTTTCACGATTGTAGGATTACCATTAAAAGAATTGATGGAAAATTTAAAGAAGTTTAAATAGAGGAGAAATCCTCTTTTTTTTATGTTTGTGGCCAACAAACGGATTGAATCATTGTATAATTAAGATAATTATAACGAATATAGGTGATTACATGAAAACGACCAAATGGTGGGAAAGTGGTATAGTTTATCAGATTTATCCTAGAAGTTTTCAAGATTCAAATCAAGATGGAATTGGTGATATCCCAGGTATTATATCAAGACTAGATTATTTAAAAGATTTAGGTATTGATATCATTTGGTTATCACCTGTTTATAAATCTCCAAATGATGATAATGGATATGACATTAGTGATTACTTAGCTATCAACCCTGAGTATGGAACGATGGAAGATATGGAGTTGCTCATCGATGAGGCTAAGAAACGAGATATAAAAATTATTATGGATTTAGTTATCAATCACACATCAGATGAACATCCATGGTTTATAGCAAGCAAGGATAAAGATTCAAAATATAGAGGTTATTATATTTGGAAAGATAAGCCTAATAATTGGACGAGTTTTTTTGGCGGATCAGCATGGGATAAATATGATGACTCTTATTATCTTCATTTGTTTTCAAAAAAACAACCAGACCTTAATTGGAATAATCCAGAGGTCATGAAAGAGATTCAAAACATCATGCATTTTTGGTTGAAAAAAGGAATTCACGGATTTAGATGTGATGTCATTAATATTATCTATAAATCAAGTCTTAATGACGGTAAAAGAAAGTTTGTTTTAGTAGGCAAAGAACACTACCATTCACAAGAAGGATGCCATGACATATTAAGAACCTTAAGAAGAGAAGTCATGGATAAATATGATGCTTTTACAGTTGGAGAGACTGTTTTGGTTTCAACAAAACAAGCCAATGATTTGATATTACCAGAGAGAAAAGAGCTAGATATGGTGTTTAGTTTTGAACACATGGAAACAGATCAAATTAATAATAAATGGTTTAGAACTAAGTTTAAACCCGTTAAATGGATGAAAGTTATCTCTAAGTGGCAACAAGAAGTCTATTGGAATGCCAATTATATGGAAAATCATGATCAAACTAGATCAGTTAGTCGTTTTGGTGATGATAAACAGTTTCGTATTCAAAGTGCAAAAATGCTTGGTGCTATCAATCTCACATTAAGAGGAACACCATATATTTATGAAGGACAAGAAATTGGAATGACCAATGTTGATTTTCAGTCGATGGATGAATTTAGAGATGTTGAAACACATCGCATCAATCAAATCGCTAAAAACCTTCATTTTCCTAAAAAATTAAGATGGAAGATGATGATGAAATCATCAAGAGATCACGCACGAACACCAATGCAATGGAATGCTCAAGGTGGTTTTACTAAAAGTACTCCATGGATTAGAATGAATAGTAATTTTAAGACGATAAATGTAGAAGATTCACTTAAAGATCCTCAATCTGTTTTAAGTTTTTATAAATCACTCATTCAATTAAAGAAAAATAACGATGTGTTGTTAAAAGGCTCTTTTAAGCCGTTGTACATGAAAAAAGATATATTTATTTATCAAAGAGAACTTAAAGATAAAGCATTTATTATCGTTTCAAACATGTCGAAGCGCTATCAAAAAATACCGATAATACTAGACGGAAAAATTAGACTATCTAATGTGAATCGAAACGATTTGAATGATCACATATTAAAGCCTTACGAATCAATCATTATTGAAAGAGGTGTGAGTCAGTGATTTTAGCAAAATATCCATATTTCTACCTGGAAACGTCTAAACTGGGCTATTTGTTTAGCGTTCTTCCAACTAAAAAACTTGAGCATATGTACTTTGGGAAACGTTTAGTTGATCATCGTTATGAATCCATGCATTTGAAATTAACAGCTGGAGCTGGTTCAACGATTGAATATGAGAATGAAGGACATAAAACATTACTTGATATGATGACTTTAGAGTTCTCTGAAATCGGAAAAGGTGATTTTCGTCTTTCACCTATTGAGATTAAAATGCCTGATCAATCTTTTGTTTCAGATTTTGTTTATGATTCATTTGAAATTGTTAAAGGAACAGTTAGTTCAAAAAAACTGCCGACAGCTCATAAAGATGAGAATGTCCAAAGTCTTGTTGTTAAATTAAAAGATAAGAAGTTTAGTATTGAAATCAAACTCATCTATACCGTATTTGAAAAAGCAAATATAATTACTAGACGTATGATTTTAGTTAACAATCAAGATGAACCGATTGTTATTCGAAAAGTCATGAGTATGATGTTTGATTTGCCCGAATCCGATTATGATCTTATCACCTTTGATGGTGGATGGATTAAAGAAGCTCATAAGCATAAGAGACCTTTATCATATGGAACCTATATTAATGACTCTACAACAGGTGCTAGCAGTAACAGACATAATCCAGGAATTATACTTGCAAAAAAAGGAACACATGAAGACTATGGTGTTTGTATTGGAGTTAATCTTATGTATAGTGGGAATCACTATGAAGCAGTTCAAATATCAAATCATGGACTCATGCGAGTGATGACTGGAATCAATCCACATTGTTTTGAATGGACGCTAAAAAAAGAAGAGTCATTTGAAACACCTGAAGCTGTTTTAAGCTATTCAGACCAAGGATTTAACGATTTGAGTCATAATTTTCATGACTTTGTTAATCATCATATTGTTCCCAGGCAATTTAGTAAAGAAGTAAGACCAATTGTTTTAAATAGTTGGGAAGCATTTTATTTTGACTTTAATCGAAGAAAACTACTTCATCTTGCAAAAGAGGCTAAACGTTTAGGCGTTGAGCTTTTTGTCCTCGATGATGGTTGGTTTGGCAAACGAAAAGATGATACGCAAGGTCTAGGTGATTATAAGGTAAATCAAAGAAAATTAAGAGGGGGACTTGACTATTTATCAAAGAAAGTCCATGAACTCGGGATGTCATTTGGACTTTGGTTTGAACCAGAAATGGTTAACCCTAAAAGTGAACTATTTAAAAAACATCCTGAATGGGCAGTTTCGATTGATCAAAGAAGCCCATCTTTAGGAAGAAATCAGCTCGTATTAGACTTGTGTAAACCCGATGTAAGAAAATATATTATCGAACAAATAAGTATTGTTTTAGATTCTACAAAGATTGATTATATCAAATGGGATATGAATCGTCATATGACAGATATGTTTTCATCTGCTCTTTATGAACAAGGGAGATTTTTCCACAGCTATATTTTAGGACTATATGAGATCTTATTTGAACTAAGAAAAAAATACCCAGATATCATGATTGAATCATGCTCAAGTGGTGGAAATCGCTTTGATTTAGGTATGTTATATTTTAGTCCTCAAATCTGGACTTCAGATAATACAGATCCGATTGAACGCTTAAAAATTCAAGAAGGCTTTTCATATTTATACCCACAATCCACACTAAGTGCACATGTTTCACTTGCTCCGCATAGTCAAACTATTCGCAGAACACCTCTATCAACAAGGTTTAATGTCGCAAGCTTTGGAATTTTAGGTTACGAACTTAATTTAAAATATGTTTCTCCAGCTGAAAAGAAAGAGATGATTAAGCAAATTGAATTTTATAAAGAACATCGTGAACTGATGCAGTTTGGAGAGTTTAATCGATTTAACAAAAAAGATGACGATCACCATCAATGGCAAGTGTCTTTAAATGATGATCATATCGTTGGCTATTTTCAAACGAAGTATCATTCGAGCCCTCAATTGGATGTTCTTCATATTAAACATACAAAACCAAATCAAATGTATCATATTGAATCTTTACAACAAACCATGGAAATTCGACAATTTGGACACTTGATTTCCCATGCGCTTCCAATTAAACTTCATCCAGACGGTTGGATTATGTCGAAGATTAATCTAAGAAAACAATTAGAAAACGCGACAGAGTCATATGAAATGAGTGGACAAGCTATGATTTCTGGAATTAAACTAAAACAACAATTCTCAGGAACTTATTACAATAAAGAAACAAGATTATTAGGTGATTTTGGGTCACAACTATATGTCATAAAAAAAACAAACAGTGAGGTGCAAGATGCGTGAAATTATTCCATTAAACTTTAAGTGGTGTTTTAAAACATTTGATTCATCACATGTCGAACAACGTATCAACACTCAACAATTTGAGGAAGTTGATTTGCCACATCATGCAGTTGAAATACCTTTTAATAATTTTAATGAAACCATGTTAGAAGGTGTTTTTAGCTATGTGAAACCATTTGAAGTTAAAGATAGTTGGAAAGATAAGATTATTACAGTTAGGTTTGAAGGTGTAGCACATCATGCAACCATATATGTGAACCAAAAACGTGTTATGGAGCATAAAGGTGGGTATACACCTTTTGATGTTGATGTGACTCCTTTTGTTTCCTATGGTGATGAAAACGAATTACTGGTTGTTGTAAGTAGCATAGAAGATCCTAGTATTCCTCCGTTTGGAGGTGTTGTTGATTACTTAGGATATAGTGGTATTTATCGAGAAGTATCCATGATCGTTTATGAAAAACATCACATTAAAGATGTCTTTGTTAAAACAGATGGCATGAATAAAGTCATGATTGATGTTGAAACGAGCAAAAAAGAAGGAATCATTGTTTATAAGATTAAAGATAAAGACCAAAATGTGATTGTTAAAGGAATGATCATTGTCGAAAATGAAATAATGACTATTGAGACCATGATTGATAATGCCCATCGATGGGACATTGATAATCCTTATCTATATCAACTTGATTTATATTATGAAATCCATCAGACATTAATGGATTCAACGTCGACTAGGTTTGGCATAAGACATGTAGAGTTTAGAGAAGATGGATTTTATCTAAATGAGAACAAGATTAAACTGATTGGTCTTAACAGACATCAAAGTTATCCGTATGTTGGCTATGCTATGCCAAAATCCATTCAAGAAGAGGATGCGGATATATTAAAATATCAACTTGGATTAAATTGTGTTCGCACGTCACATTATCCTCAATCGAAACATTTTTTAAATCGATCAGATGAGATTGGACTCCTTGTCTTTGAAGAAATTCCAGGATGGCAACATATAGGTGATGAAAACTGGCAAAATCAATCACTTAAAGATTTAGAAGATATGATTATGAGAGATAGAAATCATCCTTCTCTTATCATTTGGGGTGTAAGAATCAACGAATCTCCGGATAACACATCCTTTTATCAAAAAACGAATGCTTTAGCTAGAAAGCTTGATCCAACAAGACAAACTGGAGGAGTTAGAAATATTCAACACTCTGAGTTTTTAGAAGATGTTTACACCTATAATGATTTTTCCCATATAGGAAGCAATTTTGGCTTAGATGCTAAAAAGAAAATAACTAAAAAGGTTCCTTATTTGGTTACTGAATATAATGGACATATGTTTCCTACAAAAAGATATGATACAGAATCCAAACGAATTGAACATGCGATGAGACATCTAAACGTTATAAACGCGATGATGAATCAAAATAATCACATCAGTGGTGCAATCGGTTGGTGCATGAATGATTACAATACACATCAAGAGTTTGGCTCTGGAGATCGCATATGTTATCACGGAGTACTTGATATGTTTCGTATACCTAAATATGCTGCATATAGTTATTTTTCACAACAAGAAAGCGTGCATGTTATGGAAGTTTTATCAACAATGAATTTAGGTGAATACCCTGGAGGACTTCTCCCAAATGTGTATGTTTTAACGAATGTTGATTATATTAAGCTTTATAAGAATGATACCTACGTTAAAACCTTTTATCCAAATCATAAAAAGTTTTTGTATCTCAAGCATCCACCAGTCATCATTGATGATTTCATTGGAGAATCATTAGCAAAACAAGAAGGGATGAAACCAAAAGATGCTCAAAAAGCGAAAGATGTTTTTAAAGCGATAACAAAATATGGGAATAGATTACCACTTAGGTATAAATTAAAAATGCTCTTGTTACTTAAAAAATATGGATTAACGATGAACCAAGGTGTAGAAATGTTTTTTAAATACACAAGTGGGTGGGGATCAACAAAACTATCTTATCGATTTGAAGGATATAAAAACGAACAACTTGTTAAAACCGTCATTAAAGAGAATCTAACATCATTTAAATTTGTGGTTGAAAGTATGAGAGATAAACTTATCATGAAAGACACGTATGATGTACTTAGTATCACTGTTAAAAAGGTTGATCAAAACAATGAAATCTTACCTTATGCATGTGATGCTATCAAAATTGAAACAAATAAGCACCTTGAATTAATCGGACCTGATTTAATCAGTTTACAAGGAGGTGCAATCGGCTTTTATGTTAAATCAAAGTCAGAAGGTAAAGGACAAATCAAAATATATACTCAAGATGGTGTCATAGAAAAAGAGGTGATGGTTGATGTCGCTTAGCATGAAAGATAAAATTCAACTTCTCGATGGTAAAGATGTTTGGCATACGAAACCTGTAGGTGATTTACCCTCATTACTTATGACTGACGGTCCTCATGGTTTAAGAAAACAAGTTGATGAAAAAGATCATCTAGGAAGAAGCGGAGCAGTTAAGGCAACTGCTTTTCCAACAGCAAGCTTAACAGCCTCAAGTTTTGATCGAGATTTGATTGGAAACATGGCAAAAGCGATCGCTTTAGAAGCTAAATCTAATCAAGTACATATGGTTTTAGGACCAGCGATGAATATAAAAAGATCACCTTTATGCGGTAGAAACTTTGAATATTTTTCTGAAGATCCTTATCTAACAGGAGAATTAGCAGCCTCATACGTCAAGGCTATGGAAAAAGAAGGGGTAGGAACATCAGTTAAGCATTTTTTCTGCAACAATCAGGAAAAAAACAGATTTTTTGTTGATAGTATTGTTGATGAGAGAACACTAAGAGAAATCTATTTAAAAGCATTTGAACGGGTGATTCAAGAAAAACCCGCATCTGTGATGGCATCTTACAATAAAATTAATGGCTTTTATGGAACTGAAAGTCCTATTATCAATGAGTTACTTCGAAAAGAATGGGGATATCAAGGTATTGTTGTAAGTGATTGGGGAGCAATTTCTAATCGTCTAGCAAGTTTAAAGGCTGGATGTGATTTAGCAATGCCATCATCGATGGGATACCATGCAAGGCAAATCGAGGATGCAATTAATGATGATAAAGAACTTATGGAAGCTGTAAACCATTCATCTTTGAGGTTAGAAACATTTGTTAAGCATTATGCAAAAGATTATCATGAAACAGTTGATCAACAAAAACATCATGAGTTAGCAGTAAAAGTTGCTTCTGAATCGATGATTCTTTTGAAAAACGAAACATCAGTTTTACCATTGATTGAAACAGAAAAAGTGCTTCTCATCACAGGATTTGATGAAAAGATAAGGTATCAAGGTGGGGGATCATCACATATTAATCCAACACAAATCGATCAATTTAAAGATATTTATCAATCCTATAGTCCTCAAATAAAAATGGTTAAAGGATTCCAAATTGATTCTAAGTATTCAAACCAGGAACTTATTGATGAGGCAATCTTACAAGCTGTAAAAGCTGATAAAGTTGTCATTGTCATTGGTCTAACTGATGAGATGGAGACCGAAGGATTTGACCGCAATCATTTAAATCTTCCACAAAATCAAATAGAACTCGTTGAAAGAATTTCACAAATTCATCAAAAAGTAACCGTAGTTGTGTGTGGCGGTTCAGTAGTAAATCTTGATTTTAGTGATCATGTTAATGGCCTTCTTATGGCATACCTTGGTGGACAAGGTGCAGCTAAAGCTATCATGGATATTTTATATGGAAAAACGAATCCATCAGGAAGATTAGCAGAGACATTTATTGATGATATTACGGATTCTAATATAAAGTTAACATCTGATAATCATGCTATCTATTATGATGAGACAATCTATGTTGGATATAGGTATTATCAAACATTTGATAAAAGAGTTAGATATCCGTTTGGCTATGGCCTGTCTTATAGTAATTTCGAATATAGTCAAATTGAACTAAAAGAAGAGAAACATGATTTCATACTATCTTTCGACTTGAAAAATCATGGACCTTATGCGGGCAAAGAAGTCATTCAAGTCTATATAGAAAACAATGTATCATCGCTTCATAAAGCGAAAAGAGAGTTAAAAGCATTTGATAAAATTTATCTTAATTCAGGTGAACAAAAACGTATAGAAATCAAAATAAAGAAAACAGCATTTGAAGTTTATGACGTTCAAACACATGGTTTTGTTGTTGAAAAAGGAATATATAAAATCCAACTTGCAAAACATGTTGGTCATATCATAGAATCAATCGATGTTGAACTTGATGGTATCAATCTTGAATACGAACAAACTTCGTATCGCTTGGAAGATTATAACACATCAGACTTTGAAAGAGTGTATGGGAAAATTCTTCCTAAAAAACATATTCAAAAGAAACGTCCATATAGCATGAATTCTACACTCGAGGACCTTAAAAATACATGGATTGGTAAAATGATTGCTAAAACGATCTTAAAAGAAGGAAAAAAACAAATGTCAGACATTAAAGAAGAATGGATGAAAGAAGTAGCAGAAAAGACATTGCTAGAAACACCACTGCGCATGTTAGCTTTATTTAGTGATGGAAAAGTTAGTTTTCACATGCTTGAAGGTGTTATTGATATAGCTAACCTTAAATTGATTAAAGGAATGAATAAACTGAGAAAAGAAAGTAAAGGAAAATAACCATGAACGAACAAGTCGTAAGCAAACGTACTAAATTTACTTATGCTGGCTCCGGTATCGGAAGAGATATGATGTATGCACTATATTCCAATTTCTTACTTATCTTTTTCATTGAAGCAATCGGCGTTGAAGATTGGGAACTTAAGATGATTGGTTATGTGATTGCAGCTGCACGTGTTTGGGATGCAATCAATGACCCGATGATGGGTGTGATTATTGATAACACACATAGCAGATTTGGAAAGTTTAGACCATGGATATTAATAGGCGCAATATCATCAGCTGTCATTTTCTTCTTGCTTTTCCAAGACTTTAAAATATCAGGAGCTTTATTTGTTGTTGTATATGGTTCATTATACTTTTTATCAGGAATGGCATTTACCATGAATGACATTTCTTATTGGTCAATGTATCCTTCTTTAACATCAAATCCCCAAGAAAGAGAATCGATTGGATCACTTGCTAGAATCTTTGCTAGTTTAGGTATGTTTATTATTATTGCAGCTGTCCCTATTCTTTATCAAAATGCATTTGGAGGACCCATACGTGCCTTTTCGATTATTGCACTTGCTGTATGTTTGATTTATTTGATTTCACAGATTTTATTGGTGGTTTTTGTTAAACCACCTAAAAACCCAATTGCTTTAATCGATCAAAAGAAAACAACGATTAAGGACATGTTTAGAATCATTGCTAAAAACGATCAATTGCTTGTTATTATTGTTGCTATACTTTTATTTAATACGGGTTATTTTATCACAGCACAACTAGGTCTTATTTTCTTCAATTATGATTTTAATAAATATGGAGGAACTGAATTTTTAATATTCTCGCTCATTTTAGCAACCAGTCAATTAGGCGCACTATCATTATTTCCAATTCTCGCTAAACGTATGACAAGAAAGCGCATATTTGGTATGGCAATTATTATGATTATTACAGGTTATGCGATTTTTATGAGTGTGAAATATGTTTTACCAATGAACATGTTTATCATTGGTTTAGCAGGCTTAGTTTTATTTAGTGGACAAGGTTTCATTCAAGTGCTCGTTTTAGTTATGTTAGCAGATACCATTGAATATGGACAATGGAAGTTAGGCACAAGAAATGAAAGTGTTGTGTTTGCTATTAATCCATTTGTTACTAAAATGGCTACAGCAATTCAAACATTAGTGCTTACACAAACACTTGCAAGATCTGGGTTAAACTCTAAAGTCATTAATCCAACCACACAGTTTATTAAAGATAATCCAAATGCTCCAAAAGAAGATATTAGAACATTTATTGCAGATAGAGTCACACCTGAGATGCTCTTGGGGCTAAGAATATCAATGATTGTGATTCCTCTCATCCTCATTGTCTTATCTTATGTGATTTATCGTACTAAATATAAAATTGACAATCAATTATATGCACAAATAACGAAAGACTTGGCAGAAAGACAGCAAAATCAAGTATAAATCAATGGATGGAAAAGCATAAAAATGATTATATATTTTTTGTGATTTTTCATTTTATTCTTTGATAACCGATTGTACATAAAGAGAAAAATCGATGTATATATATCACCACATATCATCATAATCAAATTTGGTCAGTTTATTTTTTTGTGATAGAATATGTTTAAATCAAATGCTACTTATTTAGATATTGAATAAAAGGGGGATATGAAGACATGAGAAAATTATTAGGAGTCACCCTAGTCCTTTTTTTGCTATTTTTTTCAGCATGCAATAACAACACTAAAAGCGATTCTATAAAAACATTTCATACCGATTCATGGATGGAATCAGTTGATCTAACAGATTTCCAGGCTGATTTTTTAAGTTCAGTTTTCATAGATAGCATCAAAAAAGATGACTACGGTTACCTTGTTTCTTATAGAGAAGGTCCATCTATATTTGATTATCGATTAGCTTTATTAACAGAAAACAACATAGCTTGGTCAATAGGTCCATATAGCCACTTACAAGCCATAGAAAAGGATAGTGATACACTTCATGTTAACTTTGTAAATGGTCCTTATGAACAAGGAAGATTTGATGTTTCAAAGGAAACAGGAGAAATAACCTATGAAAATTACGATCGCCTAAGAGGTCACTATAAAACGTCTAATGGATATATAGCTTTAACTTTCGACGCATTAAATTATGATGGAACGTATCAGTTCAAAAAAATTAGTAAAAATCATGATTCGATACTATTGACAATTCAAGTTGAGACAATCGATGAGTTTATTGCAATCGATGAAGAAACATTTTTGATTATTGCACGCATCGAAGGTAGTCAAACATATCAACAGCATCGACTTATTATAATCAATGAAGATGGTGTTGTTTCTATTGATCAAACGATTGATGATCGCGTTAAATCAATTAACGTACTTTCTTCTTATCTATACATTCATTATCAAAATGATCATATTAAAATATATGATTTTCAGTTTAATAACTTAGCATCATTTGAACCTATGTATAGTCCTCAAAAAACATATCAATACATTTTAGAAATGAATGATGGAGTTATTGTTTATAATCAAGGGTTGACAAAGAGCAATTACATCAAGATTGGTTTTGATGGGACTATTGAAGAAGACTTCGATTATATTGAGCTTTTGGTTGATATCGAATTTACCTATCAAAAGCATTTAGTTTTTTTTCCTAATGAAGATAGAATTTCTATAGAAAAATATCAAAACATATATTATTTAGTCAAAAAAGATAAAACAGGTGAAATCATATTTGAGCACGAATTAGGAACCAGTTTATTTGATTTTGATGTTAGTGATGAAAAAATTACATTAAGTGTATTTGATGAGAGTTATAAATACTTAGTTTTTGATTATGAGGGTAATTTAGTTGAAGAAACGCTAACAACCTGTGGTATTCATTTGATTGATTTAAATCTAGACATGTATTTATGTAGAACAAACACAGAGTTAAGAGCATATCATTTAGATCATGAACTTATCTATTCAATTGGTAGTTTTCCTGGATATATAGATATTTATCCAACGACATTTGATGCACATTTGATCACATACCCAGAAGGTTATGATCCAGAAAACACACTTCCTATTGTTACAACATCAATCTTTGTTCTCGTTTCAGATGAAGGTGAGATTATCAAAACATACGAAGATTATGCTGCGCTTTATACATTTATATATGATGATCGAACGTTCATTGTCGTTCGATCGAAGGATTCATCAGCTTTAGATATGTACGTTTATGAAATTAATGCAGTTGGTGAAATGATAGAATATGGATTCTTATTAGATGTATATAATAAAAATAATACTTTAGTCTATGTCATTTTGGACCAAAAGACATTAAGATATATGTATATTCCAATTAAACGATTTAACGATAAGTAAAAAATAGTCTGAGATTGACTCTCAAACTATTTTTTTCGATTCATCTTAATTTTTTCTAATTCAAGTTTATTAAAAAGATACTTTTTTTGACAAAAATGACATACAATTTCTGCTTGTTCATCTTCATGAATCAGTGTATGAAGTGTTTCTTCATCGAGTGCAGATAACGATCTTGCAAAGCCATCTTTTGAACAATGACATGTATATGAAATGTCATGTTTCTTTAGAATGTGCTCTGTACCTTGAGAAAGTATATGCAAAATGTCTTCAGGGCTTTTTCCTTGATGAATTAAAGTAGACATAGGAGGAATGGTAGCTATTAGTGATTCAATCGATTGAATCGTTTCTTCACTCACATTAGGCATTAACTGTAAGATATAACCACCACTTGCTAAGCAATGTTGATTTTTATCAACTAATACACCAACACCTACAGATGAAGGAGTTTGTTCACTTGTAGCAAAATAATAGGTAAAGTCATCTCCAATCTCTCCTGATTGAATTTCAGATGAAGACGTAAAATAATCTTTCATGCCTAAATCCTTCGTAATATGAATAAATCCTTGACCAATAGCTGCACCTACATTTAGTTTTCCTTTTTTAGGTCCATCTTCATATTTGATATAGACACTGGGGTTAAAAATTTCTCCACGAACTTCCCCTATATGATTAGCTTCAACAAGCATCGCTCCTATAGGACCATCGCCTTTGATACGAAGGGTAATACGCTCACCCTCTTTAAACATCAAACCCATCATGGCAGAGACAGTTAAAAAACGTCCAAAAGCTGCGGTTGCTGTGGGCCAGGTTTGATGAATTTTTCTAGCTTCTTCAACGAGATGTGTTGAAGATGCCACATATATTCTTACTGTGTTTTGATATGCAGTTGCAATCAATGCATAATCTTTCATGTTATCACATTCCTTATCAGCTACCATTGTAGCATAATTGCATGAGATATATGAATGTGATACAATAAATCAGGTGATAAAATTGGCATTTAAAATTGGAAATGTAGAAATTGAAAACAAAGTTATTCTTGCACCTATGGCTGGTGTATCAAACAGTCCTTTTCGTATTTTATCAAGACATTTTGGTGCTGGAGTTGTTTTCGCTGAGATGGTATCAGATAAAGGATTGCTTCATAAAAACGAGAAAACAAGAAAATTATTATACATGACAGACATAGAAAAACCGATGGCTCAACAAATTTTTGGTTCTGATTTAGATACTATGGTTGAAGCTGCATCTTATATTGATAAACATAGTAATTGTGACATCATTGATATTAATATGGGGTGTCCGGTACCCAAAGTAGCCATCAAGGCACAAGCTGGTGCGTCACTCATGAAAAATCCTGATCTTATCTATGACATTGTTAAAGCAATCAAACAAAAAGTGAGTAAGCCTGTTACTGTAAAAATTAGAAGTGGATGGGATTTTGATTCTATTAACGCTGTTGAAGTTGCTAAAAAGATAGAAGCAGCAGGCGCAGATGCCATTACTGTTCATGCACGAACACGTTCGCAAGGATATAGTGGAAAAGCAGATTTAGAAATCATTAAAGCAGTTAAAGAAAATGTGAACATTCCAGTTATTGGAAATGGCGATATCGTTGACGGGCTATCAGCAAAACATATGCTAGACTATACAAAATGCGATGCAGTTATGATTGGTAGAGCTGCGTTGGGTAATCCTTGGATCTTTAGAGAAATTAATGCCTATTTAAAAGATGGTAAAGTCATTGATCGACCATCTCATGATGAAGTTAGAGATATGATGATTAGTCATATGGATGCATTAATTGAATTAAAAGGAGAACATGTCGCTTTACTTGAGATGAGAAGTCATGGACCTTGGTATTTAAAAGGGATAGAACACGCATCATCGCTTAGAAAAAAACTGTCACAAGCTAAAACAAGAGATGAGTTTGTGATGTATATAAAAGCGTTTTTTGAGATGAAAAAGAGCTAATATACAAGTAAAAAAAACGGATTGATATGTTATAATTATAAAAAACCATTGGGGGGGCGTTTTCATTTGAAGAAGAGTTTCTTTTCGTTTCGAAAAGCTATTTTACTTTTATTGCTCATTATCGTCGTTTCGTGTTTATTAACATTAGGAGCAATCATTTTTTTTATAGGTAAGAAAAATTTTCATTCGAATTACTTTTATCTACCGATTACAATTAACGGTATCACATCGGCAACACTAACCTTAGCCATCTTAGTGGTACAAAGTTTAAATAATAAGCAAACAAACGAGCGACTAACTGCTACCTTAACTGCAGAGTATCTTAGCAAGGTTAACGCTATCTTCAATAACATACTTGATTTATCAATATTACTAAATATTACGAACGAAAAGTATCTAGATTTTCTATCTAAAAAGAAACTACCTCATCATATTACTGAGATAGATATGAATATGAAAAAAGATGAATATACATATTTAATTGATCATTATGCATTTGACTATCAATACATCCTATATGATGAAGTAGCTTCAGTACCATATTTGCTACAATCATTTTTTACTAAAGAAACATTTTCAGACATACTATCTAATAAAAAAGCTAATTCAAACAAAGACTTCGCATTTCAAGTTGGATCAATTATCAGTAGGTTAGTTTGGAAGTATTGCGGGGATCTTGAAGTTGTTTCTATTCTAATCGATAATGGAAAAGTACAAAGAGAAGTTATTTTGTCTGAAATAAGTGACACACTTAAAACCTTTATTCATAGAAGCACAATCATCATTGGCGGACAAGATAAGATGATAATGCGTTACCCGACCCTATTTAAGCTATTCAAGGAAATCAATGGGATTTAAAAATGTTTATTCTCGATTATGATATAATATAGATAAGGGAGTGAGATATATGCGAAATATAGCATTTGTGTATCCTACTACAAAAAAAGAAGATAAAATGACTGAACTAAATAAATCAGAAGCAACTAAACTTACAATTAAAACCGAAAAATTACATGATGGCTGGGTTATTACGAAACCTACTATTGAAAAGACTAATAAAAGAGATTTGAATAAAACTACTTAGCAAGTTGGTTATTTTCTCTATAGATCAAGACAAATATAAACCTCTAACGTGATGAGCCACCGAGTGGCGTAATATTAGAGGTTTTTTGTTTAAATTGATATACTAAAAATAAATTAGACATCAATAAGAGGAGAAAGAAAAATGATAGAGCATAAAGTTAAATGGTCGACCTTCTTAAAAGACGTTATGATCTGCTCATTAGGTGCGTATGGAGGACCAGAAGCACATTATGGTGTTTTTACAGATCAAATGGTTGTTAAAAGGAAGTATTTAACAGAAGATGAACTTGTAGAAATGATCGCACTCACAGGTGTTTTACCTGGGCCTAGTAGCACACAAACGATTACATCAATAGGATATAAAATAGGTGGACCTAAACTAGCCTTTTTGACGTTACTTATTTGGGCATTACCTGCAATTGTTGTGATGACTATTTTATCTTTCTTATATTTTTTCATGAGAAAGTCTAATATTGATACTAGCGTTTTAAGGTTCATAGGTCCAATGGCGGTTGGTTTTATAGGTGTTGCTGCATATCGCATTGGAAAAAAAGTAATAAAAAACTATCTTTCACTCATGTTATTTGTATTAGGAGGTGTGCTAACTTTCTTTTTTAGAGATCCATGGGTTTTCCCGCTTGTTCTCATTTTAGGTGGAATTATTGTTGTTATAGCGTCAAAAGAAAGAAATGTATGGAATCATGTTAAGTTAAATCCTCCATGGCGGTTTTTAATCATCTTTGCAAGCGTTGCAGTTTCAGCAATTGTTTTAAATATGGTGTTTTCTTCCAGACTCTTTTTTCTCTTTGATCATTTCTATCGATATGGTTATTTAGTTATTGGTGGAGGACAAGTAGTTATTCCATATATGTTTACTGATTTAGTTGAAATCCATCATTTCATGACTAGTCAAGAATTCTTAACAGGTTTTGGTATCGTTCAAGGTATCCCAGGACCTATGTTTAGTTTTAGCGCATATGCAGGAGGGTTAGCAACTAAAGATATGGGAGCGATTACTCAAATCTTAGGTGCTTTAATTGCTGGAATTAGTATTTTTCTTCCTGGAACACTACTCATATTCTTTGTTTATCCGATATGGGAGAATTTAAAAAAAATAAAAGGGATTAAGATCTCTTTATCAGGCGTTACCGCAGTTGCAGGTGGTTTGATTGCAACAGCAGCTATCGTTTTAATGAGATCAAATGGATTTAGTGCAGAAAATATGATTGCTGTTTCAATCACTGTTGTTTTATTATTAACTAAAAAAATACCAGCACCACTGATTGTGGTACTGGCCATCTTATTTGGATTCATTTTATGAGTAATATTGTGGATTATCCTTTTCTTTTATTAATTAATCAATAATACCTTTTTAAGTTAAATAGTATTTGTATTCTTGATATAATTAGTAATAACAAGAGAATAAACATTTAATCTCAATATCAATTTGGAGGATAAAATGGAATATTTTAGTGAGTTTATAAAAAATTTTAGATTTGATAACAATTTATCAACAGAGGATTTGGCTAAACTGCTAGAAGTTGATGTGAGAAAAGTCGAGATGTGGGAATCTAACAATGAAACTCCCTCAAATCAAGAGATCACAAAATTATTGAAAATTTTTGAAGAAACAATGAAGAGACTTAGGTCATTCAAAAACAACATTGAATACTTATCCATCTCAAAAATGCCAATTACATCATTTATTTTAGGTATTTTAATAGGTATAGGAGCTTTTATATACATTTATTATAATTATTACGATTATGTTAGTGATGAACCCGATCTTAGTAAAGTCTTTTTTAATGCCAGTATATCAGGGCTTTTTGCTCTAACATTTTCAACACAAGTATTATTCAGGTCATCATTATCTAAACTAATGATTCAAATTGTACTTTGGGCAAAACGTATTCCACCATTAGCTTATCTAATTGAGACGAAAAGTTTTATTGGAAAATTTGTATTCAATCATTTATTATATATTGCTTTAGTAATAGGAAAATTTATTTTATACGTGTATATGATAGCAATCTTTATACTGATATCTCCCATCACTTATATATATGAATTGTTAAAATTATTAATAAATATTAAAAAAATCGATATGAAAATAAAAAAATAACTCAGCTTCTGCAGAGTTATTATAAAACATATTGATAAATCATAAATAAAACAAAAACGTGTAATGGATAATAGACATAAAATAACCATTTCAAATCTTTTCCTTTAACACCTTTATACATAAATATCAAAGGTAGAGCGAGCACGCCGAATGCCTGCCAAAACGAACCACCAATCAAAGGAACGTCTGTAAATATTTGTGGTAGCGAAGTGTAAATGAGTGTTAAAGAGACAAACGCAGACATTCTTACTTGATTATCCTTGATTAGTCCAAATATCATGATTAATCCAAATCCATAATAACCATAAGGTAGTAACACCGATAGGAGTGCAACGGGAATGATCAAAAAACGAAGTTTCATGTTTTTATGATATAAGACATATAAACCAATCAATCCTAAAGCTAAGGAAAACATAATATTCATTCTACCCATGTTTTTTTGCAAAAATGGAATAATCGAGAGATTGACATCATAAAACTGATAAATAGAAAGTATCATCAATTCAAATACGACTCCTAAGATAAGGAGTCTTTTTAAATATTTAAACACACTATGTGTATGATGAAAACCTTCAGCTATTAAAAATGCGAAAATAGGAAAGGCAAGCCTTCCTATCATTCGCATTGAAAAATAATAAATCGTGTTTGGGTCTATCAAAAAGAATGCGATGTGATCGATTGTCATGGTGACAAGTGCAATCCATTTTAATACGCTACGGCTCATCGACTTACCTTATTTCTTTAAGTATTGTCTGTACAAAAGTGTTTGATCGGGGGTAAGTATGGTTTTGACATAAATACCCTCATTTTCATATCGTGTTTCTATTATAGTGTTATTTTCTTTTAATTGATGATAAACTTGTCCGGATTCAAAAGGAATAAGTAAAATCTGAATTCTATTTTCTTTGTATAAATGACCATATATAGCATCAACTAAAGCATCAATGTTTTCTTTTGTTCGATTTGATACGAAAATATAGTCTTCAGAAACTCTTGGTGTTGCTAATGCAATTTCCTTTTTTGTTAAAACAAGTAATCTTTCAATATGACTTGCATTTAACACTTTTAAAACCGCTTTTGTTGTATCAATTTGCAATTGATTGAAATAGGCACCATCAACAACATGAATGAGCAAATCAGCAGAAATGACATCACTGAGTGTTGATTCAAATGATCTAATCAGCTCATGTGGGAGTTTTGAGATAAATCCAACCGTATCAATTAAGATAAATGGTGGATAATTTTGTTTTTGCAGTTTTTTAGCTTTTGTATCTAAAGTTGCAAATAACATATCTTTTTCTAAAACGTGATCAGAATGATGATGCAGATAATCACTTAAACTATTCATTAAAGATGATTTACCTGCATTCGTGTAACCTACTAATGCAACCACTGGAATTTGATTTTTAAGACGTTGTTTTCTTGAGATATCTTTTTCTGCTTTAATCTTTTCAAGTTCTGATTTGATAAATGCAATTTCTCTAGTTAACCTTCTACGATCAAGTTCAAGTTTAGTTTCTCCAGGTCCTTTGGCATTATATGAACCACCACCTTGACGAGATAGTGAATTACCCATACCAACAAGACGTGGTAGTAAATACATTTTTTGTGCGAGTGATACTTCTAAAACTGCTTCTTTACTTTGTGCTCTTTCTGCAAAAATAGATAAGATCAAAAAGCTTCGATCAATCACTTGAATATCAAGTTCTTTTTCTAAATTCTTAATTTGTGCAGGAGACAACGTATCATCAAAGATGACTAAATCGATGTTTAATACTTCAATCATCTTTTTTATTTCTAAAACTTTACCACTTCCAATATAATATCTTGGTGAAATGGTTTTTGCATTTTGTATAACTTTATCTTTTGTTTGAATACCAAGCGCTAATGCTAAATGCTCGAGTTCATTTAGGGAATTTTCTGTTTCTTGGGTAGTTTCCCTGTAACTTAACCCAACGAGTATTGCTTGATCCATATATACCTCTGAATTTTCTCTATCGTAGATAGTCTAAGCGAGTGCTTAAAAGTCAATACGCATAGCTATTGATGTCGTGATGTCTATTTGACCTTAAGAAATTCCTAGGCTTGATCAATCATAATAAAACGATATTAAACCAGCCTAGATATGTATTTGTTTGATCGTATTTTAATCATGATTAAACCTCCTCACATGAATCACATAAATGTGGTAAATGCCATCTATGCCTGAGATACTACCATATCTATTATATAGTAAAGGGGGTTATGATAACAATATCGGATTTAAATATCATATTTAAAATGAAAGAAAACGAACTTTGAGTATCATCTCATGATGATTATGTTATGATATAATAAGATTAGTCAAAAAAGGAGCTGAGTTCGATGACAATTGGTTCAATTCCGATATGGAAAATAGTCGTAGACGCATACATTGTATGGGTTTTGGTTTTTTTCCTCGTTCAATTTTTAGTAACGAACAAAAGAATGCTATCGATAGCCATATCATTTTTATTTATTTATCTTTTTGCATATTTAGCTAATTATTTTGAATTATTAGTGAGTACACCTGTTTTATCCTATCTTGCACAGTGGCTACCTTTCTTAATGGTCGTCGTTATGGCTCCTGATATTAGACGCTCTTTAGAAGTCGTTTGGAAAGCAGACGCAAGAAGAGAAACACTTGTCATGGGTAGTGAAAAAACAAAACAAAATATTGTTGATGCTGCGATGTATTTATCCAGTCAGCAAATAGGAGCTTTAATAACGATTGAAAAACATAATACACTTGATCAATATGCTGAACGAGCGATTATGATGAATAGTGATGTATCAAAAGAAGTATTAATTAATATTTTCACGCCAAACACACCACTTCATGATGGTGCAGTTATCATTCGTGGGGATTATATATTGTGTGCCGGTGCTTATTTTGTATTATCTGATAATCAAAACTTTGATAAAACCATGGGATCAAGACATCGTGCTGGTTTGGGAATCAGTGAAATCACAGATTCATTAACGATTATTTGTTCAGAAGAAACTGGAAGTGTTTCGATTGCAGTTGAAGGTATTATGTTAAAAATTAATGATCGCGACAAATTGATGGAATACATCAATATGTTTATGAAGTAGGTGAACACTATGTGGAAAAAAATACTGATGCTATTTGTTCAACCATTAAAGTTTTTATCTAGTCGACATTTTGCAGAAAAAACATCGATTTATTTTACAAAACATCGATCAATGATTTATGTTTTATCATTTATCATTACACTATTGATCATCTTTTTCGCCTATATTCTACCAAATCTATAAAGTGGTGATGATATGTTACAACATCCGATTTATCCATTAATTATTTCTGTTTTTGCTTTGTTTATCATCGTTATCCAAAGCATACAAACAGAAAAAGTACTGAAAACAAGATTAATCCTAGCTTTTTTCAACATAGCCATCGCTGTGATGGTTTTTGTTATCTATCATCGATTTATCGTCAATCATACAATTTATGAACAAATTTATATAGGCTTTAATTTTTATGTTTATGCACTTTTCTTACTTATTTTATACTCATCATTTAAGACAGCTACTCTAAAAGCTAATCATTATCAACTTTTCGTTAAATCCATTAAGAATAGTAAATGGAATGCATATTATGTGGTTGATGCTAAAGAAAGAATTCGTGATATATCATCATCGCTACTTGCAGAACTTAATGTTGAAAAAGATGAAATTATCGGGAAAAAATTGTTCTCAATATTAAATAAGTCCGTTAGATTTACCAAACTTAATGGTCAAGAAATTAATAATCGACAATTAGAAACATATTACTTAAACTACAGAGAAGATGCAAAACCTGGAGATAGTGAAATTCAAGAATTATCATTCATGAATTTTGTAGGGAATCCCATCATCTTAAAGATGGTTATGCAACCTGTTTATGCTCTTGGTAAATATAAGGGAAGAATTTGTGTTGGTGAAAAGAAAACAGATTTTGATTTATTAGCTGTTGAAAAAGAACTTAACGAAAGAAGTTCAGAACTTGAAAGCATAAGACATAAGTTTATCGCAACACTTGAAATCAGTGAAGAAGGACTCTTTTATATCGATTTAGATGAACGTTCTATTTGGGCATCTGACACACTGGTTAGCTACTTGAATTTACCAAGCAATAGTATGGACTTAGTCGATTTTAGAAGATTGATTGAACCTGAAGACTTGAAAAAGTATTTAGCCTTATTAGGCGATTTAACAATTAATAAGAAAGCTTACACGACGACATATCGTATTCAAGTTAACGGAAGATATCTTTGGTTTAAAGAAAAAGGTAAAAGACTATTTGAAGATACCCATAGTGCGGTGATTATGGGAACTTTAAATCCAATGAAGACCAAACATTATCTAGCTAGTCATATCGATGAACTCGATGGACTAAAAGATCATAATGATATGCTCGTTCAAATGAGTAAATTATTTAGAGAAAACCGGTATTTTGAATTTATGTCAATTCGTTTAAAAAACATGCCTAAAATTAATGATACACATGGTCGAGAGATTGGTAACATGTTAATGGCAGAATATATTAAAAAATTAAGAAATACATTTGTTACTGAATCTGGCGATGTCTTTCGAATTTCTGGTATTGAGTTTGGTGTCATCGTGACCGATGCTAGAAAAATGGATTTATTAGCAAACGGTATTAAATCCAATAAAACATTCTTAAATTTAACCATGCAATACGGATCCATTTCAGTTGAGCTTGAAGTTTTTGCAGGTATAGCTATTTCACAAAGTGATGCCAACGATGAACATCAGCTTTATCAAGCAGCTGTTCAAGCGTTAAAAATAGCTGAAAATCCGCAGTTTAATTCACATTGTTGTTTTTATAAGGATATTGTTTCATGACAAAAAAAGAATTAAGAGCATTAATGATTCAAAAGCGAAACGACATAAACAAAGATATCTTAATCAAGCAATCGTTATCAATCATTGAGCAAATCAAAAAAGATCCAGATTTTAATGATGCTAAGAGAGTTGCTATGTTTTATCCAATGGGCAGTGAAGTTGATTTATGGCCACTACTCAAAGAAACAAACAAAATATTTTGCTTTCCAAAGGTAGAAGGAAACCACATTTCCTTCTATCCTTATGATGAACATACAGTTTTTATAAAAAGTCCGTTTGGTGTTTTTGAACCACAAGGTGAAAAAAATATAGATGATGCAATTGATTATATGCTTGCGCCAGCATTAGCAATATCACATAAACTTTATCGAATAGGTTATGGCAAAGGCTTTTATGATCGTTTTTTAAAGATGCATAGACCAAAGAAAGTCATGGGCGTTATTTATGATTTTCAAGAGTTAGATAACATACCATATGATGAGTTTGATGAACCATTAGACGGATACTTTAAGGGGTTATTATGAATACAGCTTTAATCGTTGCCGCAGGTTCTAGCACACGTGCTAAACTTTCGCAATCAAAAATTTTATATCCCATAAATGGAAAACCACTTTTCATGTATAGCGTGGAAACATTTTTTGAATTAGGGTTTGATATTGTTTTAGTCGTTTCAAAAGATGATTATCTTGAAGTAGAAAAATATGTATCTAGTGAAGTCAAGCTTGTCATTGGAGGTAAAACACGGAGTGAAAGTGTTATGCTAGGCTTAAAAGCTGTTGTGACACCTTATGTTTATATTCACGATGCAGCAAGACCTCTTATAACTAAAAACGTGATATTAAATATTGAAAAGGCATTAGCCTATCATGATGCAGTTTTGTTAGCAGAAAAAGTTACAAATGCACTTAAGCGCTATGAAAATGGGCATCTTTATTCTGAAAATAGAGATCTACATTTAATGGCTCAAACTCCACAAGCATTTTTAACTGAAAAAATTAGATATGCACATATTAGAAATGAATCGTCATTTGATGATGATATATCCTTATATCAATCTTTTTATCCAGAAGATAAAGTTCATGTTTTAATTAATGAAGATATCAATATTAAAGTAACATACCTAGAAGATTTAATTTATGTTAAACAACAATTAGAAAGAAGTGAAGATATGCGCATTGGTCACAGCTTTGATATACACCAGCTTGCCGAAAATCGAAAACTTATTTTAGGAGGAATCCATATCCCTTATGAAAAAGGTTTACTTGGTCATAGCGATGCAGATGTCTTACTCCATGCTATTACTGAAGCCATGTTAGGTGCATTAGCTTTAGGTGATTTAGGAACCTATTTTCCAGATACTGATCAAAGTATAAAAGATATTGACTCTACAAAAATCCTATTATATGTCTATAAGATGATACAGCAAAAAGGTTATGAAATCTCAAATATCGATTCAACTGTATACGCTGAAATGCCTAAGTTAAATCCATTTATACAATCCATTCGTGAAAATATTGCTTCATTATTACATATTAATCATGATAAAATATCCATAAAAGCAACCACTTATGAGAAAATGGATGCTATAGGACAAAATAAAGCAATAGCTTCAGAAGCTGTTGTCATGTTAAAGAAGGTAAGTTTATGATTATTGATACACCATTTGGACAATTTGAACTCATTAAAAACCATAGAGATGCATTTGATTTACTTAAATTTCAAGAGCGATATGTTGATGTAGCATTTGATCGTTACATGTATTTAGTTGGTGATATGTCATCTTCTATTTTAAGACTTAAAGGATTTAACTCTGATCCTAAAAGTCCTAATGGATTTAAAAGAATACCTGATTATTTAAACGAATCATGTAACATGAATTGTGGACACTATGTGTTAAAAAGATTGAAACCTAATCAACAAGAGAAATTGATTGAAATTTAAGAATAGTTCATATATACTGAAGGCGTGAGGTGATGTTGATGAATGAAACAAAAGAACAAGTCTTAGACTTAATAAATAAAGTAAGACCTTACTTACAACGAGATGGCGGAGATATCGAAGTTATCAACGTTGAAGATGGCATCGTCTATGTCAAGATGCTTGGTGCATGTGATGGGTGCATGGCTTTAGATGTAACCTTAAAACAAGGTATTGAAACCATGCTACTAGAAAATGTTCCTGGAGTTATTGCTGTTGTTACTGTCGATTAATCAAAAAGACGTTTAATCGTCTTTTTTTGTCAATAATAATATAAAAATAAGGAGGTTAAGATGAAAAGAACTGTCGGAGTCGTTGTAGACTCAACTTTTGGGTTAACTCGTGAGTATGTTAAAAAACATCAAATCACAGTTGTTCCCTTAAAAGTTATCATTGGTCCAAAAGAGTATGTTGATGGTGAGTTTGACACAGATCTTGTTGTAAAAGCGTTACATGAAAAAATTCAAGTTAAAACAAGTCAACCCGCACCAGAGTTATTCATGCAAGCTTATCAAAGTCAATTACTCAATTTTGATGAGGTGATATGTTTAACCATTTCCAAGAATTTAAGCGGTACGAACAATAGTGCAACACTTGCAAAAACTATCTTAGAAAACGATCATGTACACGTTATTGATACAGAATCAAACATTAATGGTGGGGGATATCTTGCAGAACAGCTGATTCAATTTTTAGATAAAGGACATTCAGCAAAAGAAGCGATTGATTTTTTAGAGGTTGAAAAGGATAAAGGATCACTAATTTTTACGGTAGATAACTTACAAACACTTGTTCAAAACGGAAGACTTAGTCGAGTTCAAGGATTTATTGGAAACATTTTGAAAATTAAACCGATTTTAAGATTTAAAAAAGGTGTTCTTGAAGTTGAACATAAGGTAAGAAGTCTCCAAAGTGTTCTTAATTATTTAGTTGATGAAGTCAAAAAACTTTTAGAACACGGAAAAGCAGTTGTGAGAATTGCATATGTTGATAATAGTGCAACAGCAAAAGAGCTAGAACATATGATTTTTCAATTGGGAGACGATGTATCTGTCTCCATTACGGGAGTCATTAGTCCGGTTGTATCAGCACATGTAGGTCTTGGTGGTTTAGGTGTTTATTTAACACGGGTATAAAATTGAAAGACTGTTCAAAAGGAACGGTCTTTTTTCAAGCCTTAATATACATTTTACTTTCAATCAAATTGAAATATGATATAATCATAACGAGGTTTTTGATATGAAAATAAAAGATAATATTGTATGTAAAATTACAGGCTTTCAGCCATACGGTGTATTTGTGACATATGGTGAATATACAGGTCTTATTCATATCTCTGAAATATCTGATGAATTTATACCAAACATTGAAGATATACTAAGCATAGGCGATGATATCGAAGTTCATATTTTAGAGATAGATGAAGAGAATAAGCGTCTCAAACTATCATATAAACAAGCAAATCCAATACACCCAAGAATTAAAAAAATGGTAAAAATAAGAATCGGTTTTCATTCGCTTTCAATAGCTTTACCACATTGGATTGATAAAACAAAGAATAGAGGAAATTAACATGGCACACATCAAGATTGATTTAAAAGATGCGCGTTCATTTTTGAACGTGCAACCAGAAGATTTACAAGATCAGGTACACCAAATTCACCAAATGATTCATGAGAAATCAGGAAAAGGTAATGACTACTTAGGGTGGTTAGATTTACCATATACTTATGATAAAGATGAATATAATCGTATAAAAAAATCAGCAGAAAACATTCAAAAGAATTCGGATGTTTTAGTTGTAATAGGTATTGGCGGATCATACTTAGGGGCTAAGGCAGGTCTTGAGTTTCTATCTGAACCATTTGTCAAAAATGATTTAGAGATTGTTTTTGCTGGTCATCACATGTCAAGTCATTATCTTGCAAACTTAATCGCATATTTAGAGAATAAAGATTTTAGCATTAATGTCATTTCAAAATCAGGAACAACAACAGAACCAGCTATAGCATTTAGAATATTAAAGAAAGCACTTGAAGATAAATATGGTGTTGATGAAGCTAAATCAAGAATTTATGCGACAACAGATGCCAAAAGAGGAGCTTTATATTCGGTTTCAAAAGAAAATGGTTATGAAATGTTTGTTATTCCAGATGATGTTGGCGGAAGATATTCAGTTTTAACAGCAGTAGGACTATTACCACTTGCTGCAGCTGGAATAGATACAGATTTAATACTTAAAGGTGCTCAAGATGCGTATGATCGATTTAATCAGGTTCATTTGTTAGAAAATGAATCTTACTTATATGCAGTTACACGTTATCTTTTATATCGCGAAGGTAAAAAAATTGAAATGTTAGTGGGTTATGAACCTAACTTGCTTTATGTAAATGAATGGTGGAAACAATTATTTGGTGAATCAGAAGGTAAGGAGCATAAAGGTATCTTTGTTGCAAGTGCTGGATTTTCAACCGATCTTCATTCATTAGGTCAATATATTCAAGAAGGCGAAAGACATTTATTTGAAACGGTTATTCACGTTGAAAATGCTAAAAAAGATATTTTCATTCCTGAAGAAAAAAACGATTTAGATGAACTTAATTATATAAAAGGTAAACCACTATCATTTGTGAACCTTCAAGCACTTAAAGGTACGATGATGGCACATAAAGATGGACGTGTTCCTAATATATTATTAAACATACCAAGTTTTGATGCATATACGTTTGGATATCTTGTCTATTTTTTTGAAAAAGCATGTGCAATGTCAGCGTATTTAATCGATGTGAATCCGTTTAACCAACCTGGGGTAGAAGCATACAAGAAAAATATGTTCGCTTTACTCGGCAAAAAAGGTTATGAAAATATATTAAAGTAGGGATCATATGAAAACAAAACTAACCTATTCTGCAGAAGAAACGGAATTATTAGGTTATGAATTAGGATTACTGTTAAAAGATGAATTCAAAGTAGTCATTTTATTAGATGGTGATCTTGGAGCGGGAAAAACAACATTTGCAAAAGGTATCGCACGCGGCGTTGGAGTAAACGAAATAGTGAATAGTCCTACCTTTACAATTATGAAAAAATATAATACTAAAGATTACCGCAAAGTATTTTTCCATCTCGATTTATATCGCTTAGATCATGTAGGCGATGATTTTGACTTGGAAGAATATATTGATGGTCAAGGTGTTGTTGTGATCGAATGGCCATATCGTGTTTCAGAATTCATGCCAAAAGATTATTTACTTGTTCAAATCAAAAAGATAAGTGATAACCAACGAGAGTTTACAATGACTTGTGTGGGTTACCCATGTAAAAGGGCGGTGCAATACATATGAAAAGATTAATGTTTGATGTTTCAACACATGTGATGTATGTCGGTTATTCTAAAGATAACATCATGGTTGATTTTTCAATTCGTATTGCGCAAAGAGACCATGCGAAATATTTAGTAGATCGCATTGACCAAGTGCTTAGAAGAAATAAATTAAAAATTGAAGATTTAGAAGAGATTATTGTAGGTGTTGGTCCAGGTTCATATACAGGTCTTCGTATTGCAGTCATGGTTGCAAAAATGCTGGCTTTTACTAAGCATGTCAAATTACGCAGAGTGTCATCTCTCTTTTTTATGACATCAGGTTATCAAGGAAAGATTATTGCAGTGATGGACGCAAGAAGGGGTTATGTCTATTCAGCAATCTATGAAAACGGACAAGTCATTGTTGAAGATGGATATCGAAAACTTTCTGATATTTATGAAGATCCATCAACAAAAGGTGCACAGATGGTTTTTATTAATGACCGTACATTTGAGATCTGTCCAAAATGCATTTGGGAAAAATCAATAGAAGTGGATAATATCCATGATTTAATCCCCAATTATTTAAGAATAACCGAAGCGGAAAGAAACTATGATCCGAAAAGCTAAAATTGATGATATTCCTTATTTAGTAAACATTGAAAAACAAGTTTTTGAACAATCACTAGGAGAATCATTTTTATATGATGAGTTTCTCTTGAATCCATTTGCACATTACTTTGTTTTTGAAGTCAATGATACAGTTGTTGCATATATCGGATATCGTGCAATTGATCAACAGTCTGAAATGATGAATTTCTGTGTTGATCCTATCTATCAACATAAAAAAATAGGATCAGAATTATTAAACTATACAATAAACTATTTAAAAGATTTAGGTGTAAAAACTATTCTTTTAGAAGTTAGAATTTCTAATGATAAAGCGATTAAAATATATGAAAAATTTGGCTTTAAAAAGAGTCACTTAAGAGATAAATATTACGGAAATGAAGATGCATATGTCTTCATCAAGGAGTTGTAAATATGATTATATTAGCAGTTGAATCGAGTTGCGATGAAACGAGTGTTGCACTTGTTAAAGATGGAAAAGAAGTCTTATCTCATATCGTTTTATCCCAAATGGACATCCACTCTATTTATGGTGGTGTAGTTCCTGAAATCGCATCACGAAACCATGTTGTTCATATGACAAGGGTCTTTGAACAAGCACTTGAGCAAGCAAAAGTAGAAATTAAAGATATTGATTTAGTAGCGGTTACCCATGGACCTGGATTAATTGGTTCACTTCTTGTTGGGATTAATGCTGCAACGACTTTTGCATTTGCACATCAAAAACCAATTATTGGAGTTAATCATTTAGTTGGTCATATTTATGCAGCAAATATCGAACATGAAATGAAGTTTCCAGCAGTTGCACTACTCGTTAGTGGCGGACATACAGAATTACTCTATATGAAAGATCATATGGATATTAAAATGCTTGGAACGACATTAGATGATGCAGTTGGTGAAGCATATGATAAAGTTGCTCGTGTTTTAGGTTTATCATACCCAGGAGGACCCATCGTAGATAAACTTGCAGCAATCGGTGAGGATACGTATCATTTACCTCGACCTTTCCTTGATAAGAAAGAACATAATTTTAGTTTCTCAGGCTTAAAGAGCGCTGTGATTAATATCGTTCATAATGCAGAACAAAGAAAAGAAGACATTCGTGTAAATGATATGTGTGCATCTTTTCAAGCAAGCGTATTAGATGTTTTAATTGAAAAGACAAAACATGCTGCAGAATCATTAGGAGCTAAACAAATTATTCTATCTGGTGGCGTTGCTGCTAACCGAGGACTGAGAAGTCGCATATTCAATGAAATACCACATTTTGAGATTATTGTTCCTAGTATGAAGTATTGTACAGACAATGCAGCCATGATTGGTGCAGCAGCTTATTTTCAATACTTAAAAGAAGGGGCAAAGCATAACTACTTAATTAGCGGTTACTCAACCATAAACTTTGACAAATTAGATAATTGATCATGTCTACCTCTGCATAGTTGCAGAGGTTTTTTCATGCCCTGTTTATAAAAATTGAGACAATTAATGACCATTATCTCGCAATATGTTGCGAAAATCTTGTTTTTTCAAGTATATTAGCATAATATAATGATAAAAGGATGTGATTTGATGAAATTCTTATTTAAATTGATTTTTATCCCACTTTTAACGATAATCATTATTCCAGGTATTTTACTCGCTTTTATGTATAAAAGTGTCGTCATTCCGGAAGATGATTTTGATTCTACAGGCAGTTCGATAAGTATATCAGATATGATTAACGATCAATTTGATACATTCTTAGCTGATCCAAGTCATGACAGTAGTTTAGATATCAATTTAGCACAACAAGATGTCAACAATTTATTGTTAAGTCAGTTTAGAGAAATGAATCAATCTTATTTAGATGATAACGCAGAACCAGATAAACGAAATTATGTGCAAAAAGAGCCTAGTTTTGGATACCAAGGATCATGGATTGAATTTAAAAACGATACAATTAATATCGAATCAGGTATTCATATCTTTATCTCAAGTTTTACTTTTAAAACAAGATTACTTATTTCTTTTAAAGCCGATATTAGCACTGATGAAGTTGTCTTAAAATTAGACAAACTTAATGTTGGGAACTTACCTTTAGCATGGCTGTTTGGTCCAGTTGATTGGGCTGTTCAAAAAGCAACCAACGAATCGATTGAAGATATGATTAATGATCGACTCGATGGACTTGCAACATTTAATCCAAAGACAAGAGAAATCAGAATGGACGTTGACAATTTAGTTCAACAAGCATTTAGCGATGACGAAGATACGAAAGTGTTAGTCAATTCATTATTAACTTTTGTTAAAGAAAATAGCTTAGTAGATATTGGATTTAACGAAGGAGAGTTTAATGCAGGGCTAGGTTTAGGTAAAATTTGGGAAGAAAATTTCAATCCTTACATTATACCCACACATTTAAGAATCAATTCAGAAGCGGAACTACAAGCAGTTTTAGCCAATCGCGCTTCAACATTGATTTTATCAACATTATCATCAAGCGATAATTTATTCATTGATATTGATCAAGTGACATTAAATCGTATGTTTGACTATTTCTTGCGTGATCAAAGACTTCCAAGTGGGGCTATTCAAGAACAAGAGATTATGGAAGGATACTTGATGAAGATCCTCATGCCATATGTTTCTATTGTGAACAGTGAGTTCACAGTTAATATTCCACTTATCATCGAGAAAATAGGATCCGAAGCAACTCACTCATTTGAATCGATTATTCGAATAAGCGCAAACACATCGGTTGTTGATGGTGACTTATATATTAACTTGTTATCTATTAAAGCTGGAAATGGTGAAGAACCATTAACACTTGAAGGCGAATTTTTACAAGATGTTCTTGCATTGTTAGGTAGCGACAATGATTTCATACAAGATGGAGCATTTGTTGTTAGAGATTTCTATAGTCAACTTGATTCCGATACATTATCAGTAAGCGATATTGAAGTTGTTGGTAGCAACTTACGTATGTTTATTGACATTGTTGATTTAGGATTACCAATTCAAGAAATTCAAGATGCGATTCAAGGTGTCTTAGGGGTACTTGATAATCCAGAATATGAAGATATTCAAGGAGCTATTGATGATGTACTTACAACTTTAATTGATCCAGAGGCTACTCCTGAAGAAATAGAAGAAGCGCTCACTGGTTTACTTGAAGGTATTGAAGATTTAGATCCAGAACAACAAGAAGCATTATACAATGATATGCTTGATGCATTAGAAGATTTAGATGACTTTGATTACGAAGATTTATTTAACTTAATTCCATAAACAAATAGATTTTAAATCGGTTGATGTTTATCAGCCGATTTTTTTTCTTGTCTTGTAGTTTATATGAAAATATCATATAATAGATGAGACAATGAGGTGAATCTTATGGAAAATCATTCCAACTTTATTAAAACAATTATTGAATCAGATTTAGCATCTGGAAAACATAAAGAAATAGTGACTCGCTTTCCGCCTGAACCCAATGGTTTCTTACATATTGGTCATGCAAGAGCAATCATCACTGATTTTGAGTCTGCATTGCAATATGGTGGGTATACCAATTTAAGATATGATGACACAAATCCTGAAAAAGAAGATGATATATATGTCAAAGCTATTTTAAATGATATTCGTTGGTTAGGCTACGAGCCTAAAAACGTATTTTTCGCATCCGATTATTTTGAAGAGATGTTTGAGCGAGCACTCATATTAATCAAAAAAGGATTAGCATATGTTGATCACTCAACACCTGAAGAAATGGCAAGAGACCGTGGTAATGTCAATACACCGGGTAAAAATTCTAAATATAGAGAACGTTCTATTGATGAAAACCTAGCACTCTTTTTAGACATGAGAGATGGGAAATTTAAGGAAGGCGAATGCGTATTAAGAGCAAAAATAGATATGGCAAGTCCAAACATGAATATGAGGGACCCAGCGTTATATCGAATATCATTTGCTGAGCATCATAGAACAGGAAAAACATGGTGCATTTATCCGATGTATGATTATGCTCACCCTCTTGAAGATGCCATTGAAGGTATTACACACTCATTATGCAGCCTTGAGTTTGAAGACCATCGTCCGTTATATGACTGGGTTGTTGAAAAAACAGAAATGCCTAAAGTTCCAAGACAAATTGAGTTTGGTCGTTTGTCTATCGAAAATACAGTCATGAGCAAGCGCTATTTACGTGAACTTGTTGAATCTAAAAAAGTGATTGGTTGGGATGATCCAAGAATGCCAACTTTACAAGGTCTTAGACGAAGAGGATACACAAAAGAAGCGATTAAGCATTTCGTTTTATCAACTGGACTATCAAAAGTAAATTCTACAGTAGGTGTTGATATGCTTGAAGCAGCTCTTCGTGATGACTTGCAAGATAAAGCGAAACGCGCGATGGCTGTCATCAATCCTTTAAAAGTAACAATTACAAATTATGAAGAAGGACATGTTGAATATATTGAAGTTCCATATCATGCAGACCGTCCTGAACTAGGATCTAGACGCATTCCTTTTTCTAAACATCTTTATATTGAGAAAGATGATTTTGTTGTTACTAAGCCAAATAACAAATATAAACGCTTAGCGTTACATGAAGAAGTTAGATTATTCCATGCTTATTTTATTAAGGCTAATGAAGTCATCTATAACGATCATAATGAAATCGTTGAAGTCTTAGTAACATATGATATTCATACAAAATCTGGTTCTGGTTTTAATGAAAGAAAGCCAAATGGAACGATTCATTTTGTAGAAGCTACTCAAGCTGTTCCTGCAACATTTAATTTTTATGGACCAATGATTATTGGTGATGATTCTCTGGATTTATCTATGCGGTTTAATAAAGACTCATGGACGATAAAAAAAGGTTATGTAGAAAAAGAACTTATTCATACAGTACCTGAAGATAAATATCAATTCATGCGTAATGGATATTTTAATGTTGACATGGATAGTACTAAAGACCATCTCATTTTTAATGAAATTGTGCCATTAAAGAGTTCTTATAAATAAAGGAAGATGTCAATTGAATTTTCTAGCTGAACTAAATGAATCTCAATTAAAAGCGGTCATCCACCCAGATGGACCGCTTTTTGTTGTCGCTGGAGCAGGGACTGGAAAAACGAAAACACTGACATCACGTATTGCATATCTTATTATGAATGGTGTTGAACCTTCTCATATTTTGGCTGTTACATTTACCAATAAAGCTGCTAAAGAAATGAAGACAAGAGTTATTGATATGACAGGACCACATGCTATTAATGTGTGGTTATATACATTTCATGCGTTTGGACTTCAAATCTTAAGAAGACATATTGCAGAACTACCTTATCACTATCGTCCCAATTTTAATGTGATTGATGAAGATGATGCAAAAAAGATCATTAGTGATCAAGTCAAAGAACTTGGATTAGATATAAAAAAGTTTTCAATCAAAGGACTTAGAAACTTAATCTCATTATATAAATCAAGACGTTTGGAAGAGTTTGAGAGAACAGATGAAGAAACGATCTACAAGAAATATCAAGAATATTTAAGAGAAAATCAACTCGTCGATTTTGATGACTTACTCATTTACACACTAGAACTACTTGAAAATCATAAAGCGATACGTGAATATTATCAACAGTATTTTAAACACATCTTAGTAGATGAGTTTCAAGATACGGATAGGATTCAATATCAGATTTTAAAAATACTTGGTAGCGCACATAAAAACGTCTTTGTCGTTGGAGACCCGGATCAAAGTATATATGCTTTTAGAGGCGCTAACTATGAAAATGCTAGACTTTTTGAAAGAGAGTTTGGTTCAACGAAAGTTTTATTAGAAAAAAACTATCGTTCAACCAATCAAATCTTAAAAGCAGCTAATCAACTCATTAATTATAATTTTGATCGTCCAGCTGCTAAGAATTTAGAAAGTGATCTAGGATTTGGACAAGCACCCATTTATCATCATGCAAAAACAGATTTTACAGAAACTTTTTTTATAGCTAATGAAATACAAAGACTTAAACAAGAAGGTTATGCATATGATGATATGGTCGTGCTTTATCGTAATAATGCACTATCAAGATTGTTTGAAGATTCTTTTATTAAAGCGGGGATTCCATATATAATATATGGAGGCATCTCTTTTTACGAACGAAAAGAGATTAAAGATGCATTAGCTTATATTAGACTGATCATTGATCCATCGCTTGATTTTTATTTAAAACGGATTGTCAATGTACCTAAAAGATCAATTGGGTTGGTTAGCATTCAAAAACTAGAATCAAAAGCTAAAGCGTTAGGATTATCGATGTTTGATGCAATCGATGATGTTGAGTTAACACCTTCAGCTAAACAAAACTTATTACAATTTAAGAAACTTATTCTTGAAATGAATGAAGATTTTAACCACATGTTTGAACTTGCTCAAATCATGCCATATGTCATGAGTAAAACCGGATATTTAGATATGTTACGTGCTGAACATGATGATATTGCTGATGATAGAATCAATAACTTAAAAGAACTCCAAACAGTCTTTGTTCGAGGAGACATGTATTATGAAGGTTCATTTTTGGAGAAGCTAAGAGAACTATTAGATCAAATATCTTTATATACTGATCAAGATCAAGAAGTTGGTGATTTTGATCATGTGAAATTATCGACATATCATCAAGTAAAAGGGCTAGAGTTTAAGGTGGTCTTTATGGTTGTTATGGAAGAAAATATTTTTCCTAGTGATCGAGCACTGATGAATCCCAGTGAGATGGAAGAAGAAAGACGGATAGCATATGTAGGTATTACACGGGCGAAAGAAAAACTTTATTTTAGTTATGCAGATAAACGTATGATTTATGGATCGATAAGATATAGTTACCCATCGCGTTTTATTTCTGAATCAAGAATTAAAATGGATGAACCAAAAACCATTTATGACAATGAAAATATCACAAACTTACTTAAGACTGGAGATCAAGTCGAACATAATGCATTTGGAAGAGGTGTCGTTATCCGTGTTGATGATGATATAGCAACCATCGCATTTAGTATGCCACATGGTCTAAAAAAGATATTAGAAAGTCATCCCGCCATTAAGAAAGTTAAAAAGTAAAGATGCAAGTTAATCTCTATGATAAATAGAGGTGATGGTGATGCATTTAAATGATGAACAAATGAAAGTGATTGAATCTAAAAATCGCTTTCTTTTTTTGTTAGCTGGTGCAGGAAGTGGTAAAACACGTGTTATTGTTGAAAAGATTAAAAAGCTTATTGAAGAAAGTGTTTTACCACAAGATATTCTAGCGATTACATTTACAAAAAAAGCAGCAAAAGAGATGATAGAAAGAGTTAATCATGAGGATGTAGATATTCATACGTTCCACCGGTTTTGTTTGATTCAACTAAAAGCACATAGCACATATACATATAAAATCATTGATGAGGCTAATCTTCCATTTACGAAAGATGATTTACTCAAAATAACACGATATAAAAATAGTATATATCGCACAACAAAGCCGAAAGTATATGAAAAATATCAAATGTACTTAACAAATCATCACATGAAAGATTTTGATGATTTATTATTGGATTTCATTGAACTAATCATCAATAAATCATGTGTAAAAACGTATAAACATATTTTTATTGATGAGTTCCAAGACACTAACCTTTTACAATATGAAGTGCTAAAACATCTTATTAAACATGATACACATGTGCTTGCCGTTGGAGATCCTGATCAATCGATTTATCAATTTCGAGGTGCTCATGCTAAGATCATCACTTCATTTGTAAATGATTATCAAGCCTTGATTTTCACACTAACAAAAAACTACCGTTCATCAAAAGAAATTATTGAGATATCTAATCAATTAATTAAGAAAAACAATAGGAAATATAAAAAACAATTAGAACCCATCAATTATTCCATAAAAACACCTAATGTATTTGAGTTTGATAATGAGACCTGTGAAGCCATTCATATCATTAAATTGATTAAATCGTTAACTCAAAATAAGATTAAACATCAAGAAATAGCTATTTTGTATCGCAATCACTCTCGTGCCTATGAAATGAAGTATCAAATGGATATGATTGATTTTCCTTATGTAAAAGAAAATCAGTTTGTCTATCATCAAGGTGTACATCTTATGACTATTCATCAAGCTAAAGGATTAGAATTTGATGTTGTTTTTATTGTTGGGCTTGAGCATAAGGTCTTACCTTCAACACATCATCATACACAATCTGAACAAGATGAAGAGCGAAGATTAATGTTTGTAGCGATGACAAGAGCTAAAAAATATCTCTATCTTTCATATGTGAAATGCAATTCGTTTCATGTGATTCAAAAGCCATCATTATTTATCAAAGAATGTGGACTTAAACGCCAAAAAATAAAATAAATAATGGTATAATACCATTAGGTGATTTTAATGGATATCAAAAAAAGAATATTAGAACTTATCGAACGCATTAATCAAGCGAATTATGCATATCATACACTTGATCAACCAACCATTTCTGATCAAGCATATGATGCGTACTTTAAAGAATTAGTTGAACTTGAAGAAGCTTTTCCTGAATTCAAAGAAAAAGATTCTCCAACACAAAAAGTTGGAGGTATTGTTTTAGATGGATTTGAAAAAATAACACATCAAGTACCTATGATTAGTTTGTCTAATGTGTTTAATATTGAAGAACTTACTCAATTTGACATCCGTATTAAAAAGGTTGTATCACAATATACCTACGTTTCAGAATTAAAAATTGATGGTCTTGCAGTAAGCCTATTATATGAAAAGGGCTCTTTTAAACGCGCAGCAACTCGTGGTAATGGTTTCATTGGAGAAGATGTTACTGAAAACGTAAAAACGATAAAAT
>OBJA01000389.1_pt1 | contig 39528 bp, 31 predicted proteins | sample 1519751 | NCBI WGS metagenome assembly OBJA01 (sample SAMEA3881238, study PRJEB22517) | soil metagenome | biome: lake sediment; feature: soda lake sediment; material: sediment, water from around vicinity | place: India | collected 2013-12-23 | depth 3 m
TTTTTCTCATTGATTCTCCATTTAACTCTATTCGGTGAGAAGAGTAAACTACACGATTGGTACGTTTTCAGTAATATTTTCTGCCCTGTTTCTTCCCCTAAAGTCATGAACCTGGCCTCCGGTAAATTCAAAATATCTTTTTAACATGCTAACGGCCCTCTCCTCCTTGAGAGGAGCAGGGTGAGGGCTTCGAAATGAGTTTTTTCCGTTATTTTCCTTTTTTTTATTTATAACATTAATTTTCTTTACAGCAACAGATCTCATTCCTGAGTCCCTCTCCGCCCGGAGAGGGAACCACCCTTCAGGATGGCAGGGTCACAGTGACTTTGGCGGCATCTGACCCCGGCAGAGAATTAGGGATCGCTGAAATATTTATAAATAAATAAGAATATCAAATAAATTACCTGTTTAATTGGAATAATAACTAATTTTTAAACAAAAATCCGATATTTGTCCCTGATTCAAAGTATCAGCAGCCAGATTCTGTATTGTACCTTGAAGACTAATTACAATAATATTAAGAATCAATATCAACTAAAAGACCATGAAAAAGAAGTTAAGAAAAGAACTATTCTCCCTGGCGATTATTTTTTCAATAAGCTTATTTACACAAACATTCGCGCAACAGAATATTGCAACACCCTACCATGTTCAATTAAATCCGGATAAGCATGGAATCGACATCAGTCCCACACTGCATGGGATCTTTTTTGAAGATATCAATCAATCCAACGATGGTGGTATAAGCGCCCAGTTAATTCAAAACAATTCCTTCCAGATGTACAATGTTCCGGGTTCTTCAGAAATTGGTCCTGAAGGCAAAAAATTTTCGGAATTTTCCAAATCGCCAACCGAAATTTACGGCTGGACAGTTATTAAAAAAGGAGGCGCAGTGGGCACTGCAACTACTGTTGAGGAGAAACCTTTGGTTACATATAACAAGTATTATAATTTCGATGAGAATGACCAATACGACGATTCATTAAAATATAAGCAATACAGCATAAGGTTTGATATTGAGAAACCTGGAGAAGGATTTGGTCTTGCGGCAAATGGTTTTGGCATAAACAGTCATGGACAGGAACGGGAAGGGCATTATTATTCGAATAATACACAAACTCCCTCGATTCCTGCAAACAAAGGTGTAAAATATGATCTTGAATTGTACCTGCAAGGGCACAAATACACAGGAACCGTCAGCGTATATTTGGAAGATGCCGGCGGGAAACGCAATTCGAATGTGTTGACATTTAAAAATTTACCGGATGAATGGAAAAAATACAGAGGCCGGCTTAAAGCTGAACGCAGTGCCGATAGCCGCCTGGCAATAGTGGCAAATGAAGCAGGAAGGTTTTACCTCGACTTTGTTACTCTTGTACCCGAAGCTTCACAGCTGTGGAGGAATGGGAAGATTGGCGATTTCAGAAAAGATATGCTTGAAGCACTTGAGGAGTTAAAACCTACATTTATGCGTTTCCCCGGCGGTTGTGCTTCTGAAGGTCCGAATTACTGGGGGCAATATTTCTGGAAAAATACGATTGGTCCAGTTGAGGAAAGAATTGGTGTCAGAAATCATTGGGGAACCTGGACATCACAACACATTGGCTTTTACGAATATTTTTTAATGGCTGAAGCGCTTGGTTCAAAACCACTCCCGGTACTTAACAACGGAGTAACCTGCCAGTTTGCAGGGTGGTCGTACATCGCACCGATTGATACCGAGAAAGAAAAAAAACGCTTTTACGATATTTATGTGAAAGATGCGCTCGATTTGATTGAATTTTGTAACGGCGATGCTTCAACTGAATGGGGGGCAAAACGCATTTCCTTTGGACATCCAAAACCTTTTAATCTTGAATATCTGGCCATCGGAAACGAAAACAGTGGCGAAGCGTTTTGGGAAAGGTTCGACATCATTTATAATGCCGTTAAAGAGAAATATCCCGAAATCACTGTAATAACAACATCGGGTGCCCGCTCCTCAGGCAATGAATTTAATGCCAACTATTCAATTATTGATGAAAAATATCCAAACAGTATAGTTGACGAGCATTATTATTCTAGCGACAGCTGGTTTTATTCAAATACACATCGTTACAATCCGGGCGAGGTACGTGGCAATCAGGGAAATACCTATGACCGCGAGAACCCGACACGTGTATTTGTTGGAGAATTTGCAAATAACCGAACAAACAACGCCTACATTTCAACACTGGCAGAGGCCGCATTTGCAACGGGCCTTGAATGCAATTCAGATATGGTTGTAATGGCTGCCTATGCACCGCTGTTCTGTAAAAAAGGCTTTGCAAAGTGGAGTTCAAACCTGATATGGTTTGATAACCGCGGATTATGGCGCACGACAAATTATTACTATATGTCGCTTTTTGCAAAAAATATTGGCGACAAAGCTTTTGATATTACTCCATTTTACAAAACAGCAGACATGGCGGTAGATTCCACAATTTATGCTTCACCTACCCTTGATACCAGAACGGGAGTTCTTTATGTAAAGGCAGTTAATGCAGAGAATAAGGAAAAGGCAACTACGGTAACAATTAACGGAGGTGCTAAAAAATACAAGGCAACGCTCGAATATATTTCTTCGGAAGATACATCTGTTAAAAACCAGCGGGAACAGAATTTTTACAGCAGTGCACCCGGAGTCGAAGACTTCAACTATGATGAAGCTATAACTCCACAGACATTGAGTTTAGGAGTTGTTTCAGGCTCCTTTAAAGTTACCTTGCCCGTAAATTCTGTAAATGTAATTAAATTAGTTCCGACAAAATAATAAGTGGAGCGACACTCCAGCTTCTGATTCTGTTTCTGGATCTTGTTGATTAAAAGGAATATATTTTATGTATGTTTTCTGAATTCCGTACATGGATAAATTCTCTTTTGCAATGGAATTAAACAAATGCAATTAAACGATCTGAAATTGAATAACGAATATCTAAAATTAATACGGCAGTAAATTGTAATCATTTACTTTTAACGATTCTTAAAAAATCCAACTATTTATGAAAAATCTATTTTTACCAAAAACCTTAATTGCATTTGCCGTTGTTTTGCTTTTAGGGTTAAAACCAGTTGAACAAAAGGTTCGGGTTTCAAAAGTTCCAATATACCTGAATACTTCCTATTCATTTGAGGAGCGGGCTGCTGATCTTGTTTCACGATTAACCCTTGAAGAGAAGCAAAGCTTGCTGGGAAATAACATGGCACCGATTCCACGGCTTGGTATTAAAGCCTACAATACCTGGAGTGAAGCATTGCACGGGGTACTTGGGTTTGCTGATCCGGAGGCCGGAATAGGAGGGCCCACCTCTTTTCCAAACAGTGTAGCCTTGGGGGCAGCCTGGGATCCGGAGCTTATCCGGCGGGAAGCTGCTGCAATTTCCGATGAAGCCCGGGCCATTAATGCAACCGGAACAAAAGGATTGACTTACTGGTCGCCTGTTGTTGAGCCCATACGGGATCCACGGTGGGGCAGGACTGGTGAATCGTATGGAGAGGATCCTTTCCTTGTTTCTCAAATTGCTGCTGGTTTTGTCAGGGGACTGATGGGTGACGACCCGAATTACCTTAAAACCGTGCCCAGTGCAAAGCATTACCTGGCAAATAACAGTGAATTCGACCGGCATGTAAGCAGTTCAAATATGGATAGCCGGGATTTGCGGGAATTTTATCTGGCATCGTACAAAAAATTGATCGAGGAAGATAATCTGCCATCCATTATGTCATCGTATAATGCAGTAAATGGAGTACCTACTTCAGCAAGTCCTTATTTTCTTGATTCCATCGCTCGCAGGACTTATGGAATGAAAGGATATATAACGGGTGATTGTGCCGCCATTGAGGACATATATACCGGCCACTATTACGTTGAAACAGCGGCGGAAGCTACAGCACAAGGTTTAATAGCAGGTGTTGATTCGGATTGCGGAAGTATTTACCAGCGCAGTACAATCGATGCATTCAACCAGGGATTAATAACAATGGCCAATATCGATAAGGCGCTATTAAATATATTTACGATTCGCATGAGAACCGGCGAGTTTGATCCACCAGCACAAGTGCCTTATTCCCAGCTTCAGCCCAACATTGTTAATTCACCTGCCAATAAAGCCCTTGCAAAAGAAATTGCTTTAAAAACACCAGTTCTGTTGAAAAATGAGTTAATGTCGGTAACCAACCGACAGGCATTACCGTTGTTCCCAGGGGAATTGAAAAAGATAGCTCTTGTAGGTCCACAGGCCGATGAAGTTGAACTGGGGCCCTATTCAGGAAGACCAGAACAGGGAAATATGGTTACACCGTTTGCCGGTATTAAAAAGTGGCTGGAAGAAAAAGGATATGAAACTGAGGTGGTACATAGTTCAGGAGGTAATACAATGAGCAAGAGTAATTTGCTCTATGTTGCCGATTTCGAGCTCTATAAATCGGATGGTTCTGTTAATAAATACGATGCTACAAAATACAGCGCTGCTTCAGAAGGGATCACTGTCGGTTCAGGCATGGGGGAAGTTGAACAGGTCAGGACCATTGATGACGGTTCGTGGACTGCTTACCAAAATATTGACATCACCGACGTCGATAGCATGGGCATAAAAGTCAATATTCCAACGGAAGGCGGAATTATTGAAGTAAGGGTAGGTTCTGTTGATGGTAATCTTATTGCCACACTGCATGCAACGGTTGCTTCAGGTAAACGTGCAGGTGGTGTTTACGGTGAGGGAAGCCTGATGAAGATCAGGGTAAATAAATTAGGTGTTACCGAACCTCAAACCTTGTATTTCATTTACCGTGCCCCTGATGATGCTCCAATCGATGAACAGACAATTGAATCAGCTAAAAATGCCGATGTAGCAATTGTATTTGTTGGTACCGATGAAAAAACGGCCACCGAGGAAGCAGACAGGCTTACCCTGTTGTTGCCCGGTAATCAGGTTGAACTCATTAAGGCCGTTGCCAGTGTGAATCCTTACACGATTGTAGTAATGCAAACCCTTGGATGCGTTGAAGTGGAAGAATTCAAACACCTTCAAAATATACCCGGTATTATCTGGGTAGGATATAATGGCCAGGCACAGGGAGATGCAATGGCAAGTATATTGTTTGGGGATGCTACACCGGGAGGTAAATTAAACGGAACATGGTACAAGTCGGTAAACGATCTTCCTCCAATTACGGATTACAATCTGCGTGGTGGAGCCAATAAAAATGGAAGGACATTCTGGTATTTCGACAAGGAAGTTTCCTATGAATTTGGTTATGGTCTGTCATATACTACATTTGAATACAACAATATCAGGATAAGCAAAAACCAGATTACCCCTCAGGATCAGATAACAATAAGCGTAGATGTGACAAATACAGGAATGTATGATGGAGATGAAGTTGTTCAGATTTATATGACAACTCCCGAAAGCCCCGCACAATTAGAACGGCCGATAAAACGACTCAAAGGTTTTAAACGGGTTACCATTCCTGTTGGGCAAACCAAAACCGTTGACATCAATATTGATTGTTCTGATTTATGGTTCTGGGACTTAAAAGAAGACAGAATCACTTACGATATGGGGAAATATGTTTTCGAAGTTGGTGCTTCTTCAAAAGATATAAAAGGTACGGTCAGTGCAACAATGAATGGAAAATTTGTTCCCCGGATCAAGACCGTTGTGGCTGATTGCGGAACTGTTGTTCTAAGAAAAGGATCGAGTGCACAAACCAGTGTATCTGCCGCAATGACGGATGATCGTTTTTATGATATTACTAAGGCCGATGTAGTATACCGCAGCAATAATCCGGCTGTTGCAAAAGTCGACAACAACGGCCTTGTAACAGCAACCGGAACCGGTATTGCTACAATCAGTGCACATGTTACAGTTAACGGGGAAACCAGGTCGGATGATTTTCCTGTAAAAGTTATGCCCGACCTGAATGCAGCCTCATTAACAGTAAATAACAAAGCTATAAAAGGATTTAATCCGGGGGTTACACAATACAGCTATTTGATGAAAGCAACCTCGGAGAAGGCCCCGGTGATTGAAGTTAAAGCGGCAGATCCGTCAGTGGCTGTTGAGGTGATACAGGCTAAACAGGTTCCCGGAACAGCTTCTGTTTCAATTGTCGATTATATAAGTCTGGATAAAAAGGAATATGCAGTAAACTTTGGGATTAATTCGGTGAGCGATGAATTCAAATCAACTTCACCGGAAAGCCATTGGAACATTGTAAGGGGAAATGCTGCTAACCTGAGCCTGACAAAAAAACCAGGCGCCCTTGTAATTACTAGCGCTAAAGGCGGTATTGCTGAAACAAGCAATAATGCCGAGAACATATTCTTACAAAGCGCCAATACCGACTGGACAATCGAAACAAAAATCACATGTTCACGAAAACCAACCGGATTTTCTGAGAATGCCGGACTGATTGCTTCTCAGGATGATGACAATTTTGTAACACTGGTATATAAAGCTGAATCGGGTCGCAGAGGTGCTGCTCCCGGAGCCGGTGGCTCACAAGAACAACCAGGTGTTGTTGAACTTTCAGCCGAAAGTGGCGGATATCAAATATCTTCAGTCAATGTCAGCATGAATGACATTATTAAAGCGGATAATACCTTAGTGCTCCGGTTGGTCAGAAAGGGAGACAAATACACAGCTTATTATTCAGCGGATGGTAAAAAGTTTGTAGAGGTAGGAAGTGCTAATGCTTTTCTGAAAGATGCAAATGCCGGATTGATTGTATGCGATGGTGTTACACCTCCACAAATGGCACGCTTCAGGAGGTTCATGCAACAGGATACTCAGCCGGCAACACCATTTGAGGTGGCGTTCGATTATTTCAGAATAAAAAACAGCGGATTGAATTAAACCTCATTATGCAGATATGAAGTCAGAAAACCTTAAATCGATTCTTATTCTAATCGGCCTGCTGCCTGGAATATGCTGTGGATTTGGGTTTTCTGCCTTTTCATCGGTATGGAATCAAACGGATCCAAAATATGTAGATGTTGCCGGGCTGGAGGATCGGTTTGTAACGATTTCAAATACGGGTGAAATTAACTGGATATCGGAAACCGGACAAACAGTCCAGACACAGGATTTAGGCAATGAAGAATTGAATTGTCTGTCGGTTAATGGGAAACAGGCAGTGGCGGGTGGGAACAAAGGTGCCCTGTTTATCTCGGTAAATAATTCTTTGTTCAGGAAGATCGAAAGCGGTACTTCAAAGAACATTCATTGCGTAGCACAGTTCCGCGATAAGCTCATTGTGGGAACAGGTGATAATGAATTGCGATATGGAAATGAAGGTGGCTTGTCAGAATCTGTTCAGCTTGATCTGAAAGGGAGAATTGTTTCGATTTCATCGGGAAATTCGGTGTGTTATGCTGTAACCGATAGAGGCGAAATTATTCATTCAACGGACAGTAAGAACTGGATTGTATTTGATTTCAATGAAGTATATAAAGGATATTATAAAAAAAGTTCATTTGTAAAAGTGGTTGTTACTTCAACCCAGGTGGCAGTTCTGGGAGAAAATGAGGATGGCACACCCGTATTGTTTTTTTCTTCAAAAGGAAATGTTTGGACAGAACGTCCGCTGATATACACAAATGATGATGGATTTCGTGCCCAATTATCCGAAGTTCCGGTGGATATTTATTATGATGCTGTAAATGACCAGTTCATTCTGCTTTGTAATAATGGTCGGTTAATGACTATCCCCTCCTGTTCACATTGCCACAGACTATTTAAAATTACCGATATAAAAATTCACAGCATTTCAGGAAATGAAAGACATTTAGTTGTAGTAGGCGATAATAATTTTATTAATATAATTGATCCAGGTTTCTTATAAATTAATAAATTTATTCCGTAAAAGCATTATAACCAATAAAAACAACAAGCTATGAAAAACATAAAAATCTTTTCGCTTTGTATAATTATTGGAAGCCTGATTTCATTAAAGGCAACTGCCCAGGAACCTGCTTCAATTAAAATTGACTTTGACCGGAAGATTGATACAATCGATCCTAATATTTACGGTGCCTTTGTTGAACCCATCCGCACTGTGGTTTATGGCAGTATTTATGACCCGGAATCTCCATTTGCCGATGAAAATGGATTTCGCAAGGATTTCATTGATTTAATTAAAGAATTGAATGTAAGAAACCTCAGGTGGCCGGGCGGCAACTTTGTTTCTGGTTATAACTGGGAAGATGGTATCGGACCCAAAGAGCAGCGTCCTGCAAAAAGGGAGCTGGCTTGGAACCAGATTGAAACCAACCAGATGGGAACCGATGAATATTCCCTGCTGTGCAATTTGATTGGGGCCGAAAATTTTTTATGCATCAATGCCGGAACCGGATCACTTGACGATGCCCGCAATTGGGTGGAATACTGTAATGGGGAACAGGGTACCTATTATGCCGATTTAAGAATAAAAAATGGCAACGAGAAACCATTTAATGTGAAATATGTGGGACTTGGGAACGAGGTGGATGGTCCCTGGCAGATGGGGCAGAAAAGTGTCGAGGATTATTGCAAATTTGCACTTGAGGCAGGTAAACTAATTGAATTGCTGGATAAGGAAATAAAATTGGTTGCATCGGGGGCTTCCTATTACCAGCCGGGTAATGAGTGGGTGGATTGGAACGATTATGTGCTTGACAGAATGGCAGGAAAAATCGACTATATATCGGTCCACCGTTATGCTACCGAAGCATTACCCGGAGGACGCAGTAACCAAATTTTTTCGGACCAGATGTGTCTGGGACTGGATATTGATCAGAAAATAAAGACGACCCAGGCGATTATAAATAAAGCAATGGTAAAGTCGGGTACCGAACGGCCAATTTATATCTCTTTTGATGAATATTCACCTGGTTTTGGAGGACTTACCAGTTCTTTGCTGCTCGCCCAGCACCTGAATTCGTTTCTCCGGCATGCCGATGTTGTTAAAATGGCCAATATAACAATGATCACCAGCCTGGTAGGAAATTCCCCGGAAGGTGATTTTAAAAATGCATTGTTCCATACCTTCCGGCTTTATTCGAATAACGCTTTGGGAACCTCACTCAACGTGCATACCAGTTGCGACAGTTACGACAATGAGGTATTTAAAGATATACCTTATCTTGATGTAACGGCAGTGCTGAATGAAGAGGCTAAAAAAGTTATTGTTAATGTTGTAAACCGACATGAAACAGAGGGAATACCAACTCATATCAACCTGCAAAGCGGTAAGTACAATGGAATGGCAGATGTAAATTTAATTAATGCCGACAGCCTTGATGCCAGAAATACCCGAACCGAACAACCAATAAAAGTTGAAACAAGCAAGATTAATTTTAAAGGGAATTTAATTTCGCACGTATTTCCTGCACATTCGTTTACCCAAATTGAGATACCGTACAATTAAAATTGTCAAGAATAGCAATAACTGTATTTCTTAAAATTGTAATTGCCATTCCGGCCGTTTATTTTGTTGAGAATAATACCTGTTCCATTCATGTGATGATCATTTAATTCGGTCAGAACCATTTTTAATGCCTCTTTGGGAGTATAGTCATGGCTTACAACTATAATATTGAAATCGATACTTTCTCTGAGCTGGAATAGTTCTGATACAAACATAACAGGGGGGGTATCTAAAATAATGACATCGTAATCTGGTTTTAGTTTTTCAAGTAATTCTGTAAGTTTTAGATCTGAAAATATTCCAGCCGGATTAGCTGGTGCAATCCCGGCCGGAATGACTTTCAAAGCTGGAAGTTTTGTGTCGAAAACAATTTCATCGATTTTGGCAGTGCCTGAAATATAATTCACCACCCCCTTATCCGGTGAGAGGTTAAAAATTTTGGAGATACTCGAATTTCTTAAATCCAGATCAAGCAAAACAGCTTTTTTGTTTGCAAGTGCAACTGATGAAGCTATATTGATTGCATTAAATGTTTTTCCTTCTTTCGGTAATGCTGAGGTTACTGCAATAACTGGATGTGGGATATTTTGAGTTACAAAATGAAGTTTTGTTCTTAAAGATACATAGGCATTTCCTAATTGAGAGTTCGGATTATCGATAACAGGAGTGAGAGTGGTAATTTTTTTAACATCATGAGAAATGGTGCCAATTACCGGGAGGCTTGTTATTTCTTTGATATCTTCCCGTGTATGTATTTTGTTTTGGCTGAAATAATCGCATATAAAAAGAAATCCAGCAGGCACAACCATCCCAATTAGAAATGCAAACGAAATGGCTTTTCTTTTATTGGGTTTGACAATGGCTTTCATTTGTGGATATTCCAGAACCTGAACATCGGGCAAATTTGAAGCTTTAGCTATTCGTGCCTCAGAAAGTTTCTGCAACAGGAAGGTATAGGTCTCACTGTCGATCTTATACCTTCTTTCAAAGTTAACAAAATTTCTTTCTGTGGCAGGTAGACGACTTATTTGGGCGCTGTATTTTTTCATCCTTTGCAGGAGGCTTTCAAGTTCTGTATTCGATTGTTCAATTATGTTGTTGATGCTGTGGCTCAGTGAACTTTTTACTGTTTCAATCTGGTGGTTTAGCTGAACAAATGTGGGATGCTCAGAATCGGGCCGGATGGAAGTCATTCCCGATTTTTTATTAATCAACTCATTCAGTTGCATTATGAAGTTGTTTAGCAGCGGATCATCAATTCCAACTGAAGAAGGAGCTATTATTATTTCCAGATCCTGGTTGGTATCGATATAGTTTTTAAGATAAGTATAGTATTTATGTTTTGATTCACGTTCCATATACACCCTGTCCAGTTCATTCATCTGTATGAGCAACTGTTGCGACTGGGTTGAAAAGTCGATCATCTGATTATTGCTTCGGAAGGTTTCAAGCCGGTTCTCGGAAATATTCAGGGAATCAGAAATGTTCTGCAACTGAGAATCGATGAATTGAATTGTACGGTTTGCATATTGATTTTTCTTTTCAAGATTGCTGTACTGATTGATCTCGATGAGCTTATCCAAAAATTCAACTCCTTTTCTTATGTTATGATCTCTAATGGCAAGGTGCAGGATCGATGAATTGTTATCGGGCAACGATACTTTTAATAATGATTTATACCGGTTCTCAAGCGATTGTAGAGTGTGAAACCTGAATATATAGTTGCCCGAAAGCTCAGGAGTGAAATTTTCATCCGGAACGATGGTAAACGAAAAATAATCAGTGGTGATGGCTGAATCAGGATGAATTTTGGTCTGGAATGAAAATCGGGGCACCAGTTGCTGCATACGGTTTTCAAGGAAATTATAAACTTTCAGGTTTTCTTCCTCAATGCTTAATGTAAGGGTTTTATCAGGATGAATTGACAGAAGAAAATCGGCTTCCACCACCTGGGGATGGTAATTATCCCACTTTACATAGAATGGTGCATTCTTATAGATTTCTCTATTTGAAAGCCGCCCCACACTAAAGTAGCTTACATAAAAATCAAGTTCAGAAAGAGTCATCGACACGATTGAGGTTGATCCAATAACCGCCATCTGATTATAGATATTGGACCTGCCGGTGAAAGCATGTTCCTGAAACATTCCCTGATTCCTGCCATACAATGCAGCTATTGGCGAATTCGAGTTTTCTTCGCTTACAAGCAGGGTAGCATGAACTTCATAAACCGGGGAAGTATAGCGGTTATAGATAAAAGCAATGACAACAGCTGTTGCAGTAGCTATGAGAAACCAATACCAGTTGGATAGAAACTTAAAAATGATGTTCTTAATTTCATTGGCATCCCGGTTGTCTGTCCGGTAATAACTGTTATTATCGGGCGATGGTGTGTATTCTGGTTTCATTTAAAAAGATTTAATATTAACAAACCGATTGAAACTACTGATGCAGTAATCGTTAAGGGAGAAGTATAGGGCAGGTTTTTAGCCCCGAAAATGCGTGTTCGGTGTTCTACGTAAACAATATCATGAGGAAGTAAATAGTACCAATCGGAAACAAGTATGTCGGGATCGGTTAAATTAATTTCGGCTACATACCTTCCTTCCGGAAGTTCCCTTATTATTTTTACATTCTTATAATTGCCGTAATCGGTAATGTCACCGGCCATTCCAAGTGTTTCAAATATGGTCATGCGGCTTTTGACCATTGAAAGCTTGCCGGGATTGCCAACTTCTCCGAGAACAGTTATTGTGCGGTTTACCAGTTTAACAAAAACAGAGGCATTCTGAAGGTAGAGGTCTACTTTTTTTTGAAGGCTTTCCTGGACTTCTGCAAGAGTCATATTACTGACATTGATTTCACCCAGGAATGGATAATGTATATTCCCGCTTTCATCAACCAGGTATGTTATCAGCTCCAGGTTGTAGGATGAACCTATCATTGATGTCTGCGAACCGATAAGGTTTAGGAATGCCACATTATCGGGATCCGCTCCAATGACACGGATGTAAAGGTGATCGTTGGGCCGTATCCGGTATTCATCGGGCAGAGGAGGGTCCTCATATCTGCCGGTTTCAATTCCATTCAGGTAGGTTACTTCTCTTAGTGGTGTACTGCAGGATATCGCCGTTATTAACAAAACAGCAAATAAGCGGTAAAATTTACCCATATTTCTCATTGATTTTTTGGTTTGAATTGTCTTTAGCTAAGTGGGCTGTCGTATACAACATTAAATCTGATGAAAAAGCATCAACGGCATACAAGCTGGTGAATTATTGGGTTGCGGGTATGCCTACAATCCGTGGAAGTCAATAAAGGTTTTTTCAGTTGTTCTCAAAGCTTAAACTCATCATGTTCACTTTATTTCTGCCAGGCTTAATCCGACTCTGTGTTCATCAAGGCGGATAATTTTATCGAAGTAAGGCACGAGTGAATTTCTGTGGGTTATAAATATGATGGTTACCTGGTTCTTCAGACGTTTTATTACTTCCATGACCTGGCTTTCGTTTTCTGAATCAAGTGCCGATGTTGCCTCATCGAGCAGCAATACTTCCGGCTCTCTCAGGAGTGTACGGGTCAGGGCCAGCCTTTGCCTTTCACCTCCAGAAAACATGAACTGGTAATTTACAATGTATTCATCCAGTCCTTTTTTGAACCGTTCAACAAGATGAAGTGCATTTACCTGCCCCAGAACTTCCATTATTCTTTCATCTGAGGTAGAGGAATTGCTGTCCCAGATAAGGTTTTCGCGCAGGGTGCCTTCAATAAAAAAGGAATCCTGTGGCAGATAACCGATGCTCTTTTTCCAGGAGGGCAACAGTTGGTCATCCAGAATTTTGCCATCTACCCGCAGAATTCCACCTTGAGGCTTTTGCAATCCGGCTATGATGTCGATAAGGGTGGTTTTGCCCCTGCCTGAAACCCCCGCAATCCCTGTTATTCTCTTTGCAGGAATAATCTGGGAGAACTCATAAAAAAGCTGTTCTCCCCCGGGATAGCTGAAACTTATTTTGTCAAGTTCAATTTCTTTTTCCACCGGGAGGACAGGCAAGGCATCCTGTACCTTGAAAATGTTGTCAGCAAATTCTTCATCAAGCCTTAAGACCATTCTCACTGAAGGCAGTGTAATGATGATGTTGTTTAAATTTGAATTCAGGCTGATGATAAGAGGAAAGATTCGGGAGAACAGGAGTATGAGAACAAAAAACGAGGCCAGGGGGATAAGCCCCGAAGTGTAGCCCGTATAAACTGCCAGAACCAACAGCAGAATCCCTGCAATGCGATAAATGAGCTGGGGCAGGGCATGGTTTTTTTGCAACTTGAATTCGATGTTTAGAAGCGAGGCATTCGCTTCATTAAATTTCCGGTAGTAGAAATCTTCAGAATTATGGACTTTTGCAATTTTTATAGTCTGCCAGAAATCATCGATGTATTTCAGCAACTGATTATATGAGGCAACAAATCCTTCTCCCAAATGAAAGGCCTTTACAAGGTAAATTCTTAGAATTAAAAACAGCAGACCCCCCACAATGATGATCCCTGCAGTAAAAGAAACAGAAATAAACATGGCCCATGCCGTATATGAAAAGATAAACAGCACGGTCATGAGCATCCGGAGATAATAGTAATAGTAAACAGCCATGTTTGGAACTTCTTTTGTAAGAACCTGCAAATGATTTGTTTTACTTTTATTGTTTAGAAATGACCAATCGGCAAGGATTATTTTTCTGAAAAGACGACGCCTTAGTTTATATGTAAACGTCTGCTGATAACGGGAATCGAGCAGCGCTTTCCAGAATTGCAAAAGCGGCATGATGCTTAACAATACCAGGTAGATCAGCAGTATGGTTTCAACGGTGAGTTCAATTCCGGCTTTTGATGCTGCTCCTCTTAACATCTCACTCAGGTGGTCACTTTTGTTGGAATTGATTTCCAGTAGCTGGAGCAGGGGAATTAATAAAACAATTGAAAAGCCTGAGGTTACCCCATTCACCAGGGTGAGTATGAAAATAAGAACAAGTTTCCATGGCTGATGTTGTCTCAACAGCCTGAACGACCTCAGAATATACAGTAAACGTTCCTGGCCCGAAAAGTACCTTCCCAACCTGCCTTTCATTTGTAACGGAAAATTAATCATATCGCTGCAACTGATCTAATGTGTGTACAAGTTAGAAGGTTAATTTCCAATACAGTAATATTAACCTTCTCTGATCAATCCCAGCTTGTTCATTTCCTTTAAATAGGTTTCTACTTCCGAATAACACAATTCAGGATCTACATCATACATTTCGGTCAATCTTCCACAGATATCATCCAGGGTTAAAGGATTCTCGAGCATATCCCAGATATGTGTAGCTACCGTATTCAAAGAAAAATATTTCCCTTTGGAAATGTCCATCATTACCAGTTCTTCGTGTAACCGTCCTGAGATGGTTTCGTTGTTGCGCAGATATTTATTTATTGCCATCTTGTTTATTTTTAAATGATTCGTCGTTTTTTGATTTTTAAATATTTTTGAAATGATGTTTGACTAATAACATTTAAATCTGTTACAGACTGTTTGGCCTGCTTGTGTTCAATGATAATTAGGTTCAGTTGTAATAACCTTTTGTGAATTCATGTGCTTTTTTCAGGTAATAAAGAATATCATTTTGAAGCGTCTTATCTTTATCTTGAGGTGACTCCGACATTTTAACCAAATCTTTTTCCAGTTTGTTAAAATCAACAAAATTCAGATCCGTATTTTTTCTGAAGGTATCAAATTCATTCATAAATTGTTCTGTTGCCTTGCTGGTAACAATCGCCAGGGCATTTGTATTTGCCGGATCGGATTTCGAAAGCCGGATTAAAACCTCATCAGCAATAATCCCTTTTCCTAATTTTCTGAACATTACCCTTTCCTTGGAACCATCAACTAAAAACCTGGAAGGGACTTTCATCATATATTCTATTATACGGATGTCGAGCAGCGGATAGCGGTATTCAATGCCACAAAGCTGCCCGTTTACATACCAGTCGGCTGTTCGTGCAGCAAGATGATTCATGTTAATCAACTGAAGGTGAACTGCTCTGCGTGAACGGTGATGAAATCTTCTTCCAAATGGAATTATATTTGATTTGAGTGACCTTTGAAGATAATGGTATACTGAAGGGTCCGCCTTATGCCGTGCGTATTTTCTTTTAGTCAAGGAATAAGAAGCTTCTCTGTAAATTCTTAATAGACAAGGTTTCAATCTCCAAACGGGGAACTTTTTAAGAAAATGTCTGCTGTCCAGGCTTCTTAGCAGATCGGCATCGATTCCCCTGTTGGCGATACTGATAAATTCATCTCCTCCCCAGCCGGTAAAAATTAAATCAATTCCTTTGTCTCTTGCTTGTTCCAATATTTTTTTCTCCCATATAAGTTCACTGGGACATCTCCATTCTGATACGTAAGATATATAATCATCTGTTTTATAATTGGCAAAAACGGGAATCATGTTGTTTTGTCTGCAGATTTCAATCACTCTGAAGCGCTCATCCGAATATTTCTTTTCATCTGTTTTCAGTGGTTCAGGCGACCATGCAAAGCCATAAAATTTTTTTTGATTTGCATATGCTTTGCGTGTATATGCTGCAACAATGCTTGAGTCAAGACCGCCGCTAATATGTGCTGAGGCAGAATATTCCTGGTCAGCCCTGATTTTGACAGCATTTTTTAACAACCATTTTAAATCCGATTCGATTTTATTTTCAGTGAGTGTGGTGTCAACTTTTATTCTTTCAGGAAACCAATAACGTTCCATTTGCTGATGCCCGGTGGAAAAGCAGAAATAATGGCCAGGTTTTATCCGCACAATGGATTTATGGGGAGTCAGCATAAAATCATGACCTGCTTTTAAGAAAATATTTACCAGATAATCCCGATCGATGGGTTGATCTTTGTATAAACCTTTTGCCAATCCCATAACATCAGAGGAAAAATAAATCTGTGAATTAATAATTGAAATGGCCAAAGGACGTATTCCAATCTGGTCGACATAAAAAAGCACCTGGTTTTTGTTTTTGTCCAATATGCAAATTGCAAAATCGCCATTTAAATATTCGGCGAAAGTTTTCCCCCATTTTAGATAGGCCCCGGCAATTAATTCAGGAGCATTTAATATCCTGGCATTAAAATCTAACTGCTTTGATAAAGCTTCCAGGTTATAAACAAATCCATCAAGAAAGACTATTAAATTACAATCCTCATTTTCAAAGAAAATGTTTTCTTTTCTTAATTTCTTTTTTTGATTTGTAAGAAAAATACCAGAAAATGCATTTCGAAAAAAAAATTCCGGAATGCATTTTTCCCATTGTAAAGTTTTTCCGATTTTCAGTAAAACACCATCAGTTGGTGCTGAAATGCCATTTAAATTTACATTTCCGTAAATCATGGGATCAATTCCATCTCACATATTGTTTGATACAATACTTTGAAGAAAAGGCACGTTGACTATGTTAACTTAATCCATGAGGTCCGGGTTTATCTTTCCCTCCTACTTCATTTGGTGCATATTCAGTCCCGCTTAACGTGATTTCTTTCACAGATAAAACCTGTACTTTTGGTGCTTCCCAAACTTTTTTTTCCTGTGTTTCCATAATACAGCTATTTAATTATGAGTAATTAAAGTTAAAAAAATAAACTGAGAAGTCAATAAGAAAAACTTGTTTATTTAAGGCAAGTTTATAGATTTTTACCTACTCAAGTTATTGCTGGTTTCGGCTTCTGTCGGTTTTAATATGAACATTGCTGTAAAGTCTTTTTTAGGCTTAAAGTGCTTTATAAGCAATATCTCAAGAATGTAACATTTTACCTTTAATATTTCAGGTAAGGGAGATGCCAAATCTAAAATTTCCTGATTATTTTCATTCAATCTTTTTAAAATGGTTTTAAACGGCAGGTTGTAATCTATGCTAAATACCTCCCTGGCAAGTATGATAATTTCATCTCTTAATATTTTTGTTTGCCGGACAATATTAGCTGTTTCTGAAAAATTTAATTTTTTCTTGTCATGATCGTATAATAATCTGCATCGGAAAGCAGAACATATATCTGCCTTTTTCTGATAATAGATTGTACACTTTCCTGCAAAATAAGGACATGGTTGACGAAAAAATTCTTTATTTTTTGTCCTAAAATAATTATCCTCTATTTTCTGTGGTAAGGTACCTTTTTCACCCTCCTGAAGAACTGCTTTATCAAATAAAGTTCCATCACAGCATAAACCACACAATATGCATATCTTTTGTTCTTCTATACTGTTTGATTCAATAGACATAATAAGTCCATTATATTATTTAATATCTGTTTCAGCAATCCTGTATTTTTGTTTGAAAACTGCAGCAGTTTGGTTGATTTTTCTTCTTTTGTTTTGATTATAGAAAACAATAAGTAAAAAGACTTTCATTATTTTGTACTTCCAGTGAGAAAAAGCCTGAATGTGGAACCTTCTGTACGTATTTATATCCTCAGGCAAATAAACCGGGGTATCCGTTGACCGGTTAATCTGATGAAGTGAATATTTTATAAACCATTTCGGAGCTGGTGCTTCATATGGAAGCAGAGCAGTGTCTGGGAAATAATGGCTGAGCATAGCATTGCACAATCCAACCAGGCGTTGTGCATGAAGAAGTTTTACAAGGGTTTCAAATTTTGTATTATCAATCTGAAACCGGTTTAAAATTTCATGAATATCAACAAGCCACTTTAAACGTGACCAGGTATGCAGGCCACCATGAATTACCAGGTGAAGCAGTTCAAGTTCAAGGGTAAACTGATTGAATTTCTGCCCTGAAAAAACCGTCTGCTGAATGTTTTGCTGAACGATACGTGTCATTTTCTTTTGTCGGACAGCCGGGAATTTCAGCAGACTCCAATGAATTTCAACTGATGTATTTTCAACTGGATGATCAAGTGTATACTGGTTGAGGAACAACAACAGCCGTTTTTCCTTATTCGGTGAAGAAGGCCATTGAAAAGACCGGGGAACAAAACCCATTTTAGTCAAAACTGCAACTGTTTTTAAAATATTTTCCGGATCAATAAGAAAATCCAAATCCTTATACCTGCGACATGTGGCATCATCGTAGATACGATATGAAAGCAATGGGCCCTTGTATGAAATAAACCAGATATCAGCCTTATGTAAAGCAGCTGAGACTTCAAGGAACAAGGCAACCTGCTTCAGCTGGTTAATTTTTTCCTTCAGCAGAAGCTCATGATGCTGTTCGTTCAGGAAATCATCGATCTGCTTATGCGACAGGCGGTGTCTCTGATATAAAACTTCCCGCGATGGATTCATATTTTCTTTTTATAACGGATAGAATAAACCATTGGTTTCATCCAGGTCTTTTTTATATTATCTCGTTTTTTCATGGCAGAATTCTTTGACTCCGAACTAGCAAATTACATATAAAAACGTCACATTTTTTTTATTCGCCAGGCGATCATTAGATATCAATAGTTAATCAGAGGCAGATAATCATTCGCACCTGATACAATTTCATGATTACCCACTTTTAACCACGCATGGGCCAACATTATCTTTTTAGGATCCTGTTTAATGCCTATCGAGAGAGATGAACCTATTTTTCGCCGCTGCAACATCCATCGTGCGGCAATTGCCTGCACAAGGCACACATTTTTCCAGAATGCCAGCCTGTTGGCCCTGAAGATTGCCAACTTTACTGAAATTAGTTTTTCTCCGGGCGGCTGCGTCTTGTTATAATGAGAGGTTAAAGTTTTGATGCAAAACCTGAAAGGTAACAAAAGCAGCATGACTTTGGCTAAAAAAAGAAAAAATACCGCTTCAGCAAGCAGTGCCTTTTCTTTAGGTGCCAACCTGTAAAAACTTTGGAAGTATTTAAACACCTTCATGTCTATGTTTTAGCGGTTACAAAAGAGTTTATATTACGAAGCTGTTGTCATTTGTAATTGTAGAAAATCTATCATATTTTCTATAGGCACCTTTAATGGACGCTTAATTTTTAATACGTTAATGGTTTTGCATATGTTCAAAAGCGTAATAAAGTAACTGGTTTCTGATTCCTGCATAGCTTGAAGGAATTCCCAGCGATATACTTCATTTCTTATGGCAGTAAAAGAATCAACACCATGAAGCACTACGGCTTCAATTTCTGTTATCTCCGATGGCTCTATGACGAATAGCCACTTTAAAGGAAAATTTTCCTGCATATTTTTTTCTATTGGCAGGTAAAATTTATCATGTCCCGGATATATAGCTGCAAGCTCTCTTTTCTCTTGTTTAAGTTGCTGAAGGGAATCGTTCCACAGCTTAATCCGGTTGGAGAGGGGAATGATATTTGGCATTCCTCCTTCGAAAGAAATGGGTGTTACGTCATCGGTAAGAAATTGTGCCCCATTCATGCAAAAGCTGGCAGTGATCGCTGATTTGCCTGCCCCCGACTCGCCGCACAGGGCAACCCCCTGTTCGTTCCAGATAAAGCTGCTGCCGTGCAGGGGGAGGATTTTCCGCTGATGCAGGATGGCTCCATAAACCGAGCCGTAAAGGTACAGTTCTATCATCTGGGGCAAGGCACCCATGGCAGGTGCATATTCCACTTCCCTGCCGTTGCAGGCATAAAAGCTGCCTACCCCGTCGACCTGCATGGCAAACTCATGCTGGTTCAACTGCCATGTTGAATTTGAATACACCGGGTTGGTAACCATGCGTGTAATTTTTACCTCCCTGATGTCGATGTCTTTTATCGGATACTGCTTCAGCAGCTTAACCATTCGTGAAAGCAGCTTTGCTGGTTCAGGATCCTGGATGTAACTGCTGTAAAACGAATTCATGGGCACAAATTCGGGAACAATGGCTTTAATCTGCGACACAAGCTGATAGCAGCTTTTTTCATCCACCAGGTGCAGTATGCCATTTACCTGGAAATTGACAAATTCCTCATCGTGCTCCCTTGTTTTGGCAATCATGATCTTGTTGTTGTGGGTAGGAAGCAGTTCCTCCCGGTTGTCCAGCAATTCCTCGTACAATTTTTCTCCCGGCCGCAAACCTGTTATTTCAATTTTAATGTCTTTTTCGGGAACATACCCTGAAAGCAGAATCATTTTACAGGCCAAATCATAAATCCGTACAGGTTTCCCCATATCAAATACGAAGATTTCACCCCCTTGCCCCATAAATCCTGCTTCCAGAACCAGCTGACAGGCTTCGGGAATGGTCATGAAATAGCGGGTAACTTCTTTATGGGTAACGGTTAAGGGCCCACCTCTTTTTATCTGCTTTTTAAAAAGCGGGACCACCGATCCGTTTGAACCCAGAACGTTCCCAAACCGGGTGGTTATAAATTTTGTCTGGTATTTTTTGGACTGTGCCAGCGACTGGATGTAAATTTCACTGATGCGCTTGGTTGCACCCATTACATTGGAGGGGTTAACAGCTTTATCGGTTGAAATGAATACAAATTTCTTAATGCCAAAACGGATTGATAAATCGGCCACGTTTTTTGTGCCGCCTACGTTCGTACGAATGGCTTCTCCCGGAAATTCTTCCATCAGCGGTACATGCTTATAGGCGGCCGCATGAAAAACTATATGGGGCCTGTACTCCCTGAAAACTTCACGCAACCGCGATAAGTTTGTTACATCACAGATAATTACTTCAAAACGGGTGCATGTTGACCGGATATTTAACTTCTGCTGCAGGTTGAATAAATCTGATTCAGCTTTATCCAGGAGAATAACCTGCTTTACATGAAAGCACATCAGTTGCTGCACGATTTCCGAGCCTATTGAACCGGCGGCTCCTGTCACCAGCACCACAGAATCTTTCAAACCCTCTTCTATACGATGCCGGTCAAGCTCAATGGCTTCCCTTCCCAGCAGGTCTTCAATATTTATCTTACGTATGAAACGCGCCTTAAGTTTGCCGTTTATCCAGCTGCTGACAGGGGGTACTTCCTTAACTTCAACATAACTGTGAAGACATTCATTCGTAATATCTCTTTTTCTTTCCTCGGTCAGGGTGCCGGCTTCAACGGCAAAAATCAATTCAGAAATGTTCTTTTTTGCAACTATCCTGCTGAATGTTTTCGAAAAGGAATATATTGGAACATCGCAAAGGTGCCTGTCGGCCAATGTATCGCCATCACCAAAGAATCCAATGATGTTTGAGTTCAGTGAATTATCGGCCTGAAGGGCTTCCAGTGTTATCTGTGCCAGGTTTCCTGTTCCGAAAATCATGATGTTTCTTGATCCTTTTCTTTTCCCGACACGATGAAACAGAAAACGTGCTGCAAGCCTCGAAAAAATCATAGCAGCTGATGTGATCAGATTCATTATAATAATTACAGCAAACGACAGGTTACTCACAGCCTGGCCCCCGCCCATTCTGGCAATCAGTACCATATTGACAAGCAGGACACTTGCCGTTGTGGTGGATGAAAGAATTTTGATTATATCACTGGTATTGCTGTGTCTTAAAATACCTGAGTAGGTTTTAAATTTCCAGTAACAAAACAGCGAAACAGGAATAATCAGAGCAAGATGCAGTGTATTCATTGAATCCATTGCACTTTCGAAATCAAAATTGAACCGGAGCAGATAGGCGATTAAATAGGCCCACGGCAACACCGACAGATCGAACAATAAAACGATCCATCGCGAAAGGTACCTTGTAGAAAAATATTGCATAAAAACATTCATGGCTGTCAGTTTTAATTTTTAGATATCCGATTTTTCATCCCTCCACTTATCATGAGTCCAATCTTCCCGATGTAACATGGTTTTATTTCCAGATCTGTTTTTTATAAAGGCTGAATCCAGGGCCTTAAAAATTCGTTTAAAATCATCTTTTGTAAGGTTGGAGCCCGACGGAAGGCACACTCCGTTTTCAAAAAGTTTTGTTGAGATACCGCTGCCGTAAAAAGGGGCGCCTGAATATACCGGCTGCAGGTGCATGGGTTTCCATACCGGACGGCTTTCTATGTTTTGTCCTTCCAGGGCAAGCCTCACTCTTTCCGCTGTAATGCCTTTGTTTTTTTGAGGATCCATCTGTATTATGGTGATCCACCGGTTCGAAAACCATCCTTCCGGTTCAGGCTGAAATTCAACCTGAAAGCCAAAGGCTGTTAGTGTTTCGAAATAGTCTTTGTAGCAGATATAATTTGACCGGCGTGCGGCTATCCGTTCATTCAGTACCTGCATCTGTCCGCGGCCTATGGCTGCCAGCACGTTGCTCATGCGGTAGTTGTACCCTGTTTGGCTGTGCTGGTAGTGGGGAGCATCGTCGCGGGCCTGAGAGGCCAGGAACCGTGCCTTTTGTATCAATTCCCTGCTGCCCGACACCAGGGCGCCACCTCCGCTTGTGGTAATGATCTTGTTGCCGTTGAAACTCAGAATGCCCATATGCCCAAAGGTACCGCATTTCTTTCCCCTGATCTCAGAGCCCAGTGCTTCTGCAGCGTCTTCAATCACCGGCACATCAAACCTGCCGGCAATTTCAAGGATATCATCCATTCGGGCCGGCATCCCGTACAGGTGGACGGGAATAATTGCCCGGGGTTTTTTCCCGTGTCTTATTCGGTCGGTCAGTGCTTCTTCGAGGAATTGCGGGCACATATTAAACGTTTCCCGTTCGCTGTCAACAAAAACAGGTGTGGCTCCCAGGTAAACAACCGGGTTGGCCGATGCAGAAAAAGTCAGCGACTGGCAGAGGACCTCGTCGCCCGGTTGAACTCCCAGCAAAATGAGCGCCAGGTGGATGGCTGCCGTGCCCGTACATACCACTGCCACATCGCCCGTACCAAGGTACTGCTGCAAATCGGCCTCAAACCCATCTACCTGCGGCCCCAGCGGCGCAATCCAGTTGCTTTCAAAGGCATCATTTACGAATGCCAGTTCCGTGCCGCCCATGTGAGGACTGGAGAGCCAGATGCGTGATTGATTATTTTCTCGTGTTGACATTGTTTCGGGTTGCCGGATACCTGTTACTTGTTACTTATTGTGACCCCCGGAATCTATAAACCTGCGAAGTAGATTCCGATGGCGTGTCTTTTCTCCTTCGTATTTCAATCCTCTTCTTAATAATTTAATCATAACCATCCGCGCCTATTCTTCTTCATTCAGCCCATTCCTCCCTCAGTTTCTTCCCCAGCACGGTATATACTATTATTTTCAAATCGAGCCATAAACTCCGGTGTTGCATGTATTCCAGGTTGATGCGTACCTTATCGGGATAAATCACCCCCTTGTTATACTGCACAGGATCAGGTTGGAGGTAAAGGATTTCTTCTTCATTTTTATATTTAATGCTTGCGGGAGAAGTAATTCCGGGACGCAGACTGAGCAGCACACGCTCCGGCCCCCTGAGCCGGTCGGCATAACCGGGTACATCGGGTCGCGGCCCCACAAAACTCATGTCGCCTTTCAGCACGTTCCACAGTTCGGGCAATTCATCCAGCTTGTACCTGCGAAGAAATGCCCCCAGGGGTGTGATGCGGGGATCACCCTTCACGGTGATGTGGCCATTATCCCTGCCATGGCTCATTGTACGGAACTTCACCATCCTGAACAGCTTTCCGTTCCTGCCCACCCGCTGCTGGCAGAAAAACACCTGCCCGTGCATGCTGATTTTGATAAGAACCCCTGTGACAAAAAGGAGGGGCAGCAACACAAGAAGTCCTGCCAGGGAAACCACGATGTCGAATATTCTTTTTATCAGCATGTTTTAGTATCAGGACATTGTAATAAAATATTTTTTACCCCAGAGCTTCATTTTATTCCATCCATCTGGCATAAATCATTCCCATGTACTCATGTATCACGCTTTCCATCATGCTGATTTTGCCCGCAGAAGGCAGCCAGTTCAGGTAAGGATTTTTTTCCTCATCTTTCACGATATGGTTGGTAGGTGCTGCTACAGGGTTTAGTTCTGCCTGGCGGAACAGGTACATGGCCCGCGGCATGTGGATGGCGCTGGTAACAATTACAAGTTGTGCCGTGTCGCCAAACGCCCTTTTATATTCTGTTGCTTCCATTTTTGTATTCTGCGGCTTTACCTGCATCCTTATCAGGGCAGCATCCATTCCAAGCAGGATTGCCGTGCGGGCAAGCATTTCAGCCTGGGTGGTTCTGCCGCTGCTGCTCCACCCTGAAGTGATAAGCAGGCTGCCGGGAATCTGCCGCTGCAGCCTGATGCCTTCTGCCAGGCGGCCCAGCGCAGCAAGCGACAGCTGATTGTTGGCCGGCAGCTTGTCATTGTTTGTGTGGCCTCCGCCCAGGACCAGCAGGTGGACTGTCTTCCCCTGTGCAACAGCTTCCGGCTGCATGATGCCGTACATGCCTTCCAGGTTCCCTGCCAGCAATACCGGGACCGGCGATGCCGAGACTGTCACCAGCCACACGGCAGCCACCAGCATCAGTACCCGCGATAACCGTTTGCGCCTGGCGGTGATTACCGCTGCCAGCACAAGCAGGAAAAACAGGGGCAGGGGCATAAACAGTTGTACAATCATTGTTTTCAAATCCGGGTTGATTTTGCCGCAGAGGCGCAGAGGCGCAAAGAAAAATCTTCCTTTTCCTTCTTTGTGCCTTCCCGTCTTCGTGTTATATTCCACCTCTTCATCCTAATCAATCATAATTTAATCATAACAATCTGCGTCTATTCTTCTTCTTCTTTGTGTTTCATTCTCTTCTCTTGTGTCTTGTGTCTTATGTCTTATGTCTCCTCATCTTGTGTCTGCTTTAATAAACTCCACCAGCATATAATCTCCCCCCAGGTCCTTTACTTTCCGCATCGAAGCATTCCCGGCATGCGACCGGATGACCAGGTGGTTGTTTTTCGAAATGGTGGAGTAGCACCTGAAGCCCATCTGCCAGGCAATGGGGTAGAGGATATTCTTCATGGCCCGTCCGATTCCCATTCCCTCATGCTGTTCATCCACCAGCCTGCCGGTAAAGCACTTCCTGTTCCAGAAGCAGCGCAGGAAGAAATACCCTGCCATCCGGTTGCCGCTGAACACGCCCATCATCAGGAAGGCCGGGTTTGCATACACCTTTTTAAGCGATTGCATATCAAAGCCATGTGGTTTGAAAAAGGCCATCCGTTTCCCGGACTGCCGGTTCAGCAGCTGTTCCAACTCCGGCAGGTCGTTTTTATCCAGCCGCCGAACGACATACCCCGGCAGGACTGCCCCTGAAATAACTGTGTCACCTGCCTGCAGAAACCTTTTCCTATACAGCATGCGGAACAGGAAGCCATTGACCCGCTCCACCATATTCCAGATGAATGGAACATGATGTTTGAGGTATACAAGGAAACCAGTAAGATTCATTTTGTTATATAAAAATGGTATCAAGACGTTTAGACACAAGTTTCAAGACCTGATTCTTTGTGTCTTGTGTCTGACTCATTAAGATGGCTCCAGCAAATGTTTTAATCCCTTCTTAACAGGCATCTGCCAAAGTCTGGCGCCCCAGTTATGGTTACCTTCTATTAATATTGGACCATTATCTGTAACTGCAATATCCCATCCTACTGACCGGTTCTGGGGATACAGCAGGGCTGCCTTTTTTGCCAGTTCCACCGATTCATTCCAGAATGGTAACTGAAAACCTTCAATTTTTTTGCCACTTACAGGATGAGTTATATAATCATGTTTGGTAATATCAAATGAAATTCCCGGACTGCTGACAATTCCGGTTTCTGAATCTATGGCACATGCAATCCCGCCGGTTGATAAATTATCGGTGTCATGACCGTACCCAAGGCGAAGAATAGTGCCTGTTATCTGAACATCACCATTATCTTTTATTTGTGTTATTATCCGTATTGTATTCAGGCTCTCAGGAGCTAGATTCATCAATGCCTGATGTTGAAATACAAACTCTTCCATTAAATCCAGTTTGTTAATTCTGGAAAAATTCAGAATATCGGATGCAGATTTGTTTTGCAGATGAATAATCCTGATTGTCTGGCCTGCCTGGCCTTTGGAATTTTTTAATACGACTTTTGATTTATTTTTCATAAAACAGGCGATATCCTCTTTGACGGCAGTGTTTAGATCAATCCAGTTTCTGCCTGTAAAATCGCTGTATTTTTTTAGAAATACCAGTTTGTCTTCAATCAGATGCCTGTGTTGTGGAGGATTCATTTTTAATTGGTATGCATACATCTTTCCTGTTGTGGCAAATCTTTTTCTGTCTGCTGGCTTTTTTTCAAAAAATTTATAATAGAAATATTCATGGAAAGAACTTCCGTATTTTAAGCTTGCTGTTAACATGTCAATGATGATGTGAGTTTTTTTTTGGTGATGTATTATGTGGCAGAATTTTATATCGCTCTTCAACTTGTTCCAATGTGTTGTTTTTATAAAATATCCAAGATGACCTACAGGGTTATTCAATAATATACAGGATATCATTTTAAACATCTATTTATGCCATTTAATAATTTTTTTCTTTGCTAGAAACCGGGCAAAAGTAATCCTCTTTTCAAGATAATAATCAATCAGTTTATTCCGGATAATATCATTATGGCTCTTGTATACAGGCATTAAAAACTTCTTCCTCCGGTTTTCCCTGAACCATTTTATATAAGTCTGATGTCCCATCCCTCTGTAAGGAGAAAAACTTTGAATTCGTGTACCTGTTTCAAAATCTTCTGAACCAATAAATAAAAGTTCATTTAAACCATTTTTATAATTATATTGAAACCAATGACAAGTCACATCATTATTATTTGGATTCCATTCCAATGCCAATTCTGTTTTGGTCCAATCAGGAAAGAATGATGCACCATTAGAAAATTTGAACCAGGGAAAGAAAAAATTGCCGAGTCCATAAAAGATTAATCCGTCATTATATTTTTCTCCTCCCTGAACACAATGGGAATGAGAACCAATAACAGCATTTGCACCTGCATCAATCATTGCCATTGAAACTTCCCGGTGTAAAGGAAAGGGTAAAGTTTCCAAATCAAAATTCCAGTGCATGATAAGAATTAACTTAGCTTGCGGATTATCCTTTTTTAATTCCCTGATTTGATTTAAAATGTTCTTGTAAACAATTGTATTGACAAATACTTCATTATTGTTCTTCTGATGCTGCATCAATATTGCCCAGGAAAATCCCAGAAAAAAGAAAAGTTGATTATCAATAACTACTCTGACTGGAGTTTCAGCTTCTTTTTTAGAAAACCCGGCACCACATATTTTAATCTGATTCTCTTGCAGTAAATTTTTTGTGAACATGAATTTTTGTGGAATATCAAGCGTGTGATTATTTGCAAGTGAAACAACTTTGGAATTTATGAATTTAAGAGGTTCTATAACAGATGGGTGATTGCTTAATACCGGATTTATTGTTTTATAATAATCATTGCTGAGCAATCCTTCAAGATTGGCTATAACAAAATTGTTTTTAAATACATTTTCATGCTCTTTTAAAGAAGCAAGAAGTTGATTGCTGCATTCAGAATTAGGAGATGCAATATCACCAATGAAAATCACCTCGTTTTTGTATTATAGAGAAGCTCTATTAGATCGTTTGAACTGATAAATTCAGCATCCGGCCAATTTTTGATAATTTTCTTTAAAAGGATTTCAAGGGCTTGCAAACCTTCTGCCCTTTTGTCAGGTAATATACTACCTATATAATTTACACGATGAGTTGATATTATAGCTGGTTTTCCCCATTGAAAAGCAATCTTCATTTGGTTTAAACAAAATTCCTCATTCATCTTAGATTGGATAGGCTCAAAGCCGCAGTTTCTAAAATAATGTACCTGGTTAAATTTATTTATTTTTCCAAAGCTGTAATGACTATTCTTTAATCCTCCCTTCCCATCAGGTTCTTTTCTAATTTTTTTTGCAACAACTGCTTTTATTCCTACCTGACTTAAAGTTTCATCAAAGATTGAGTGCGTGATACCATTGGCCGGACAAAAGACTTTTGGCTGTATTCCTAACATGCTTTTCATTAGTATGGCGCCTTCGATTAATGAAGCCATTAAAAAAGGTATTTGAGTAGGATTTTCGAAATATAGATTTGGTCGAAACGCTCCTAATGAGACTGGTAAAGATTTAGTGGGCACAGCATAGAACTCATATTCAAAAGCCTTTCTTACAATTTTATCATTATTTTGTAAAAACTTCATCCAAAGTTGAACATTTAAATGCTCTCTTCCATGATAAGCAGGAATAAATGTTCCTGCTTTTATTCCTAATTTCCACAAAGAAGAAACCCTTTCATTTTCATTTGTATTCTTTAAAGTTTCAAAAAATGGGATATGAAAATATTGTTGAAAATTATGTTCTTTTATTTTTTTAAAATCAGGATTTGAAGTATTGACAAAAGGGGTAAACACAGCATAATTTCCTTTGGAATCTTTGACAGAAGTTAGTATTTGAAATAGCATTTCCAGATCTTGAGGTTTAGCAAGTGTATCGCTAATATAATTATCGTTTTTTGATAAAATATTCCTTTTAACTAATTGATGAAATGCTTCTTTTGAGGGTATCCTGTTGCTACCCCAATCATCACTCTCGAAAACTACCAACTTTCTATTAGTAGTCCAACCACCCAAATTCTTTAAATGGTTAATGAAGGTTCTTTTTGTTTTTAAAATGCTCAAATTTCAGGAAGTATATATGTTATTTAATCCCTCCCAAATATGTTCAGATTTATAATTTCTAGCCCAAATCATCCCATTTTGACCATGTTCTTTCCTTAATTTTTTATTATCAAGGTATAACTTCATTGCATTAAATAACGCAAATTCATTTCTTACTGGTACCAGAATCCCATTATAACCGTCTTTCACTGCGTCTCTGCAACCTGTGCCATTTGTTGTGATTATTGGTATTCCCATAGCTGCCGCCTGAATCAATGAATTTGAAAATCCTTCCCACCAGGAAGGAAGAACAAAAACATCCATAATACTCAGATATAAAGGAACATTGTTTTTGAAACCAACCCATTTTATGCCTGGATGTCTTTTAAGCTGACTAATTAATTCAGGGTTGCTTATTTGTCCTTTTGTTGCGTTACCTACGATTAATAAAGATATATTATGGTTGGATTTGAAGAGTATATTAAAAACATTATATAATTCATTTAGACCCTTTCTATCCTGGATTCTTCCAACAAATCCAAATATAAATTTATCTTCAAATTCCAGATCTTTTTTTAATTTATCTTTTTTATACTGTTCATACAGTAAAGGATTAAACACCTCAAGTTGAATTCCATTACTGCTTCCACTGTTTATTACCACAGATTTTTCCTCAGAAAATACGTGATCTTTTATAGCCTGATATTTGAGAGCCGGACCTACACATATAACTATATGAGAGAAAAAGGAACTTAATTTTTCTGTGGTCATTAATAATTTTCGCTTAAATCCTTTCTCATGTTCATAGCGTAAACCCCTGCATGTATATATCCTTTTTTTTACACCTGTTAAAGCAGAAGCCATAGAACCAAGTAATCCCATTTTTGGAGTTCCTACATTTACAATATCAGGTTTAATGATTTTTAATTTCCTAATCATTTGGAATAAAATAATTAAATCTTTAATCGGATTGATGGTTCTTGCAATATTAATTGGGATATGTACACATCCTTCCTCTTTGCAATATTCATTTATCCGAATTTCAGGAGGTGACATTAAATAAACATCATAACCTTTCGATTTAAAATATTTAGCCTGGCCTTTTAATAGAACAATGCTTCCAGGGAAAGTGATTCCTAATACCAACTTCTTATTCATGACCAACTAATGAGCTTTTACAACTGATTTTTTAATTTTCTTCCATCAACTTGTCTAAATTATATGCACTGCTTATTAAATGTAAGGACACTTGCAAAACTCTATTTTTGCTTTGATGTTTTAGCCAATAGATTATGATCCTTCAAGAAATTATAATAATATTTATTTCTACCTTCTTCTAATACTTTCTTTTCATATTTTTTTGCTTCATTGAAATTACAGATAGCACTTTTAATCATGTTTTCTTTATTACTTAAATTAATTATTTGATCTATGATCTGATTAATACTTCCTTTGTCAAAGATCCTATCTTCAGACAATAATTCGGGTATCCCTCCTGTCCGAGCTCCAATTGCAGGACATGCCCTACTCATTGCTTCAATTAGCGCTCTGGGTAAACCTTCCTGTTTGCTGGGCTGGATATATATATCAATATTATCCAAGAAAGAAAAAATTTTATTATGGGGTATGGGACCTAATATCTGTACTTGACTATGCAATTTAAGCTTTTCAATTAATAACTGTAACTTATTGTCATCTCCTTGCCCAATTAGTCTGTAAATGAATTTTTGTTTTGCAACTCCCATTTTGGCAAGAGCTTTGATTACATCTGCCTGTCCTTTGTAGGGAACATCTAATGCTGCTATTGTTCCTAAAATCAAAGGAGAAGATTTATTCCAATCTGTAATTTTATTGATTCTTTTCTTTTTATTTGATTCATCTATATAAGTTAGTTCTACATTGGAAATATTTGTTTGAATACCTTTTGATGGGTAACGTTTTTGTAAAAAATTATTAGTAACATAGATGACATATGGCAGTTTCTTTATTCTGTTACGCAGCCTGAGAAAAAAATAAGGGGCTATAAATTTTGTTTTCCAGTTGTAATTCCACAATACGTCCCAGGAGCATGCAACCATTTCCACAATGAATGGTTTCTCTTCTTGCTTACAAAGTTTTACAGCTATATTCCCGACTGCACTGGGCAGCCTGATTATAACAATATCATGATTCTGTATTGCTTCTTTTATAATTGAACAGGCTTGCCTGTAATTTTTTATTCGGGTTTTTAATGACATGATTTCCGGAATTTCAATGAATGAAAAACCATCAACATCAATTTTGCTAAATTTACTGGCGGCAGATTCTATGTTTTTTTTTCTCATTAAAAAGGTAACCTGAGAACCCAGGTAATGATACCTTCTGACCAGGTCATTGTTGTGTGTAACTCCATACAGACTTCCGTCTGGTGTTTGGAATACCGGTCCATTATGTACAAATAAAACTTTCATTTTTGGAGTTCAGAAAGAAAAACATCAAAATTATGGGCAGCATCAAATTTCATTGATGTCTCATATTGCAATTTGTTAGTTTCATATTTTTTGTTTGAAACTTCTTCTATTTTATGAACGGCTGATTTTACATCAGCAGGATTTATCAATCTGTCCCGATAATCATCAGGAATAATCTCTTTTAACGGAGGAATATCTGATGTTATAACAGGAATTCCTGCTAATATGGCTTCAATCAGAGCATTGGGTTGCCCTTCTGTAGTCGAAGGAAAATAAAACACATCCATGCTTTTAAGTACCAGGGGAATTTTAGTTTGAAGTCCCAAAGTAATAGAGGCATGTTCAATTTCATATTTTCTTAATTGTGATAGAAATTCAGCACTATCAGTACCTTTTCCACAAAAAAGGAATACAATTTTTTTATGACGTTTGTTTAATATTCTGGCTACCTTAAAAAAAGTTTCATGATTCTTTGCAGGATCATATCTTCCAATATGACCAATTACAAATGAATTATTTGGAATATTAAAATAATTCCTTGCAGCCTCTTTAGTCTCTTCAATTTGAAATGTTTTTATATCAACACCATTGGGAATTACTTTAAAACGTGCATCACTGATTTTTCTATACTTAAAAAAGATGTCCAGTGCGTGTTGGCTATTCGAAAGAATTTTTGTTGCATGGGTATAAACCATTTTGTTAAGGTATTTTGAATAAAACAGGCGGAATCTTGTTTCTTTAAATGCATTTGATGAACGTCGATAAAATGCAATCCTGTTTTTTATTCCTGCGATTCGGCCAATAAGAAGCGGAATTCCGGCAAAGTTTCCGGTGAAATCACATATCGTATGAAAATGGTGCATTTTAAAAAAATGGTATAATAGAATCCATTTTATAGGGTTAAAATAACCAACTCCTTGAAATCGAATATTTACGCCTGCCTTTTCAAATTCAGGATACAGATCTCCTTTTATTCCATCGCGTGCAATGATTGTAATATTATTTCTTTCCGGCAGAAACATCAGGAATCTTAAAAGATAGTTTTCTATTCCTCCTGCATTGAGTCCTGGGACAAAAAAACATGTTTTGTTCATTGCAACATTAAATCTACCATCCATCCGTAAGGGTTAAATTTCCCCTTATGCCATTTTAAGGTATTATCCCAATAACCCTGACAACGATCATAAGATTTTGCAACGGTGCCGTAACTAATTTCAAGAAGCAATGGTTTTTCTTCTTTAAAAAGAAAGTCGAAGCAAACGCATTGAGCCTTGATTTTTTCATTGGCGGCAAATGCTGATTGTACGGCAGATATTGGTATTTCACTTTTGTCATAACAACCAAAAATTCCGCTCCCAGACGCCCGGAAATCGTTTTCTCTTACCATACGTTTTATGGCATAAGCTTTATCTCCCACAACAACAACCCGGATATCGCAATCATTACCTGGAATAAAATCCTGGAAATAAACATAACCCCATTCTTTACCCAGAGCTTTTACAAAGCGTGGAGGATAAACAAAACGAATAAGTCCCTTTCCAACATCCTTTATAGAAGTTTTTCCTAACCGGTATTTACGCCATCTTTCTTTTAAACTAACCATAGGATCATAGTTGCTGATTCCTTCTTGAAATGCCCTGTTTATAGTTTTTCTTGCTTCTTTTTTTGTATTTATGAGTTTAACATTGGAAGCTCCTGCTCCTCCTCTGAGTTTAAAAACTTTTGGATAAGTGGTGCTTTCAGTCCATGCCAATGCTGTTTTTTTTTCAAAAAACAAATAAGATGAAACAAGCTGAATTCCAAGAGCTTCCAGTAGGTATTTTTGCCCTGCCTTATCATCAAAATGCCAGTTGGTGCGAAAATCGGGAAATACCTTTATTCCGGCTTGTTCTAGTGCAAATAAAATGGGTTTGGCTATAAGGATATCTTTAGAATTTGTTTGGTGATGATGCCACATGAGGGCATTACAATCTTTAAGTTGCTCAATAAGTGTATTATCATAGCAGTTTACTAACTTATAGTTAATGCCATTAATGTCACAGTATTTGATCCATCGATCGCTAAAAGAACCGGGTCTATGGTGAATGGCTAGTTTCATTTTTAAACTTCGATAAAATCAGTTAAAAAAAAATATTACTTGAATGGAATTAATTTCAATAAGTATAATACCTATATAATTTAAGTAGGTTAACTTAATATAATGCCCAATGATTACTTCTACTGTATTCTACAACTTCATCTGTAAATTTCCCAAAAAAAGGTTGACCGGCATATTGGGCAAATCGGATTGTTTGTCCAAACAAATTAATTTCAATAACCCGCCAATTATCATTGCAATCCAATATTAAATCAATACTTGAAATTCTTGCATAAAAAATTTTATGGCCAATATCTTTTGATAGGCTTACCATTTTTTCAAAATATGGAACTTTCCCCGTAAATGTTAAATGAGTATCAGGATGATGAAAATATTTTCGACCAAATTTATCGACGGCATAACCATTTAATCCTCCATTCTGATCAACAAAAGTTACTATTCCTCCTGCTGTTTCATTATCAAGCGACCCTCCTACTCCTATGCGTAAAGCAACATTTATAGCATGAATTTTATTATCTACAACTGATTTGTACAAGCAAACTCTTAATGTATTAAGCCCATGATGATTGAACTTTTGAAAAAAGAAATGCTGAATAATATGTTCCTGTACAACAAAATCAGAATGTTTATCCATTAAATTAATTAAATTTTCAATATTCTCAGGAAAGAACACCCCTTTGCCACCATAAGAATCTTTATTGGGTTTAAAAACAACCGGATATTTTAAAATGGAAGCAATATGAATTACTTCATCATAAGAAATAGCATTTAATTTTTCATTTAACCATTCACCTTCCACATTATGAATGTAACCTTTAGGAAATATAGAATCAGGAAACCAACGGTCATAAAGACTTTTATACGATAGAAATTCAATATTCCTGTTTCTGTTTAAAGTTGGTTCAATATCAGTAACAAATATCTCTTCTGGTATAATATGTGAATTTGCGATTCCTGAAATATTTTTTGATATTCTTAATGTTGCAGGATTGGGTTTTTTTTCAAAATCTTTCCAATAGTCTTTATATTCTTTTTCTATCTTCTTTTCGGCAGGGAAATTATAATCAGCATTTAATTTAAAAACTTTATTAAATCTCCTTCTCCAGCTAACTTTACTTCCTCTTCTTTTAAAATAATAATACAAAAATCTTTTTAACCTTTCTTTTAGAGGCAATCGCTTATTCATCAATATTTTAAGATACATATTATCGGTTCTTTTGTGCAATAGTAGCTGCTAATTCACAAGTAGTTAGAAATTCAATTTCAGGCCATCTGCTTATTGCTTTTCTCATAAGGTTTTTTAGATAATGCAAATTCTGATCACGATTATTTTTATTTATGAAGCCCACATAATTTAATCTGTGACTTGAAATTATTGCCGGTTTCATTAATCGAAAAGCTATTTCTATATTGGACAAACATTGAGCTACGGGGTCTTTTATTTTCAGTCTAAACATAGATGGTTCAAAGAACGCATTACGCACCAAATATATTTGTCCATATTGATTTGCCTGGCCTAATAAGTGGGTATGAAATTTTAGTTTCCCATGTGGTATTGGCTCTTTCATTTTTCTTGTTCCCTGAAAATATTTTACGCCTTTCTTAAAAACTGGGAAATCGAAATCCGGGCTCCATGTATAATTAGGTGGAATTAAAGATTCAGATTTATAGTTAAAAATATTTTCAAATAAATCCAGTCCTTCCAGTATAATTTTTAGTTTTTGCTTTTTATCTTCTGTGGAATTATAAACTAATGCTTCTAAATATTTATTTCCTCCTTGATTAGATCCTTTTGAAATACAACCAGGCATCCTATTAGAAAAACCAAAATGGGCATTAGCATCTTTAATCTGTAATGCATTCATAAAGTAGCTAACGTTTATATGTTCTCTTGCGTGAAACTGAGGATAAAATATTTTATTAGCTAATCCTTGTTGCCATATTTCAAAGTTTTTTTTATGTTGTGGATATTTCCTGAATGTATCGGTAATTAATTCATAATGATAGCTAGAGAAATTTGAAGCTTTAATTTTTTCAAAATCGGGATTGGCAACTACACAATTTGCTGTAAATACCGGATGATTTCCATCTTTATCTTTAATAGATGAAAGGACTTCGAATAAAAAATTTAAATCTTCTTCACTAGCCAATGAATCATAACACTCATAAGATATCTTATCAACAGGATATTCTTCTTTTAGGCATTTTTCAAATATTTCTTTAGAAGGCATTCTAATACTTCCCCAGTCATCACTTTCAATAACTACTATTTTTCTTTGGGTGCGCCAGCCAGGGATATTCATTATATAATTCCTGAGAATCCTTTTCATGAAAATGAAAATTTACAAAACACGATCAATAAAACTCCATATGCTTGTGTCGCTTTCAATAAAAGGTGCAATCAAGGGATTGGCTAGAAAAAGTAAATAGTTTGCTGTACTGGTGAATCGCCTTAATGCTACTATAATGAATAAAACAAGAAATGGTGAGGTTACAAAAATTAATCTGTTGAATTTATAATTTTCGTAGTTTTGAGCTAACAGGAAAAAAAGACTAAAAAGCAACATGGCCGCTAATGATAAAAATCTGCCTGCTGAAGGAACAATTCCAATACTATTAAATATTCCGTAAAAAAAGATACCAGCAGCAAAAAGATGAAGATACAGGGTTGGTAAATGCTTTCGTTCAAAAAGAAATATATAGCAGACTATCAAAAAAATGGAATAATGTAATCCCATTCCAGCATATACCAGATACCATGGCTGCTGGTTAAATGTACCTGCTGAGACCTTCAGTTCCGCCCCTTCTCCAATATAGCTTTCGGTTCTTTCAGTAAAAGCATCAGGTAAAATTCCGACAGCTTTCCTGATAATTCCAAAATCAATATCATAAATAAAAAAAGAAACAACAAAAAGAATAAAATAAATTATTATTCTGTTGCCAAATAAAATGTAAAACATCATAATGGCTGTGGGTAATAAAAAAGAAAAATGAAACAATGAAGCCAGGGCAGCAATAAGTATAAATTTAAATTTTTTTTCAAATACATAACGGATTAATCCGAAAAAAAAGAGATGTGTAGCTGTCCAAAATCGTACTCCATTTATTCCGGAGTTAATACCAACGATAAACGCAAATAAAACAATCAACAGAACACTTACCGGTTTTAATTTTGCATTAACCTTGTCAAGCAGGTACCAGATGTTTCTGGAATATAAATAACCAAGAACAACTCCGAACACTCCGAAAAGCACGTGATAGTTTCCGGTAAACCTTGAGACAAAAAATGTAGTAAAAGGCTGATATATATCAAAAGTTCGACTACCTGATGCATATAAATTAGAGATCAGCATGCTTATATTGAATTCTGTTTCATGCATCATGACTAATTGTTTTGAATAACTCACACAATCGGAAGTGCTATCCGGCGTAATGGCAAAAGTAATTCCATAAAAAATTGTAAATAACCACACAATGTTTTTGGAATAGGGAGCATTAAAGTTTTTTATTGCATAAAACAAGGCTATTGCAGGTTGTAAAATAAAAAGCAAATAAGCTTCCCTATAACTTCTAACACTATCAATCAGATCGAAAGTATATTTTATATTTCCTTGTTGATTGTACAACATCAGCGAAGACATTTTTAATTTACTAAATCAAGAAATTTTTTTGTAACATTTTCTATTTTATACTGATCTAAATCTTCTATAATAAATTGACGGTTATAATTTCTATTTAAAAATTCATCGATTAAAGAAGTATCCGGTTCTTGCCCATTAATCGATAGAATTGGTTTTTTTAATAAAGCATAATCAATAAGTTTGCTTGGAAGCTGTGTGTTTCCTTTGTTCTCAAAATTTACCAGAAAATCCATTTCTGATAATTTTTGTAACAGGTCATTACGGGGTAAATAATCATTAAGAATAATTTTTGCAGGATATTGAATGGAATATTTTCTGATCAAATATTGGTTTTTGGTAAAAATAAAAAACTTGAAATCATGTTTTGTTTTTAATAAATATTCAATCAAAGGAACCGGGTTTCTTCTTTTTGTATCAAGTGACCCCGCAAATGAAAAGGATAGAATAGAATTGAGTTTTTTATTAACCTCAGGTAGATCTTCAACACGAAAACCTTGTGGGATAACTCTTATTTTTTGTCGAAACTGAGAATAATACCCCATTTTTGCCCCTTCAACCGGCACAGTAATAAAATCAGCTCCTCTGCAAAATTTTTTTTCAAGAGATTTGAAATAGAAAGGCCTTTGATATATTGAATTTTGTGATAACATGAATGGATCTCCACAGTCAGCGATCCATTTGTCCGCAATTTTATGATTATTCTTCCAGGCTTTCGCTACACCCCAGTGAATAGAATGTGGCGCAGCGATGGAAATCAAAAGATTATACCCATTTTCTTTTTTTAAAGCTTTTTTGACCATTCCAACCAGTTCAATTTCGGGATAATACATATATTGGTCTAAAAACCGTTTTATTATTCTTGAGTATAACTTTAATATACCTTTTCCATAAGTTGAATAAGGTTTCCATTTTGGTTGCCCTAAATCTTTAATTGTTAATCGATGTTGTTTTTCAAATATATAATGTTCAGCCAATTTAGGAGTTAATACCGTTACCTGATGTCCCTGCCGGGAAAACTCCTTTGCCAGTTCTGTTGTACGATGAGATCTGGGTGAGATTGCAGGATAAAAGCTTCGGCTGACAATCAATATTTTCATTTGATACTGCTTTCGATTTTATTATATTCTGCCATGATTTGTGTTTTAGGAAAAATAATATTTCTTAAATGTTTTACAATTCTCTCCGCTGCTTTTCCATCCCACAATTCAAGGACAGAACTATTTTCCAGTCCGATAATTATTTTTTTTCATTGCGCTTTTATGGCATCAGAAATTGGGCACTTACCATTTTTGTTCGTGAATGAACGGGAAATATAACTTTTTTAGTTTTTTATTTAGATGATTAATTTGCCCGTTCTTGGTTTAATCAGTGAAAGGTCCATTTTTTCACCCCATTTTAAAAGATAATCACGGGAAATTTTTCCACCACCTCCTGGCGTAAAAGTTAATTCACCAAAATATACTTTACCATTTACTTCATATAAATCCACTCTGACCATAGGAAAGGGTTTAGCCAGGATTCTTGCGATTTCTATCATTTCACTGAGGCATTTGGGTTTTGGAATTTTTAAAGCGTGAACTTTTTCTGCACATTCAGGAATGACATCATTCCTTAAATTCCAGTTTAAATCAGCTGTAAAAGTTTTTAAACCCGGTTCATCATGGGCTTTTTCTGTTCCTTTCTTTCTGTCGTATATTACGAAGATCATTTCCGGTTCACCATTAATGCATAAAAACTTATAATCTATTAAGGATGAAGAAAGCCTCCTTGAACCCGTATCCTGAAGATATTCCTCAGCAATAATTTTCCGCTGAATATTCCAGTAATGCGTTTCAAAAGATACCAACCCATATCTTTCCTTCATCCACCTATCTAGTTGTTTTTTGACTTTTTCTGTGTCAATTTTATTTTTATCCGGAACCAGTATAATTTTGTTGAAACCATGATTTGTCTTTAGAACAAACTTGTCAGGTAATTTATCAAAGTCTATGTCTTCAGCTTTGTCCCATACCCCATAAAGTTTTACTAAAATATGGCCAAGGCCGCATTGTTTAATGTAATCGCGGACTTTGTATTTATCGGCGAGTTCAGTCCATAGTGTAAGATCGGAATATAAACGCAGCCAGAAATTCTTTTCATCAAGTGTTTTTGGATTCATTAGGTTTAGTTTTTGTCCTTTCGTTCGTCTGTACAGGTATTTTGCATAACCTGCAGGATAATTTGCCGCCCAATTTTTATGAATTAATAAAGAAAGAGGGTTGTAAATTTTTTGTTTTATTAAATTCATATATTAGATG
>OBJA01000390.1_pt1 | contig 39524 bp, 36 predicted proteins | sample 1519751 | NCBI WGS metagenome assembly OBJA01 (sample SAMEA3881238, study PRJEB22517) | soil metagenome | biome: lake sediment; feature: soda lake sediment; material: sediment, water from around vicinity | place: India | collected 2013-12-23 | depth 3 m
CCTTGGTGAAGTCGTCGGTGGTGCAGACCTCGACGTTGGTGCCGGTGGAGGATTCCGCGGCGAAGTGGGCAGCGGTGGCGAGGTACTCGTAGCCCGCCTTGGGCTTCATCTTGTAGGCCACCAGGATGTGCTGGCCGCCGGCGATGAGGTCGGCTTCCTTGAGGTCGAGGTTGGCGTAGCGGCTGGATTGATCGTGGGCCATGGGGTCCTCCGGGCTGAATGACGGGATGGAAACAAAACACTGCTGGAGGTAGGACTATAAATAACAAGGTCTATAAGTTATATTCAGAATTAATGAGATAACATCAAAGTTATAATTATGATCAAGCCCACCCTGCGCCAGTTCGAGATCCTCGACGCCGTGGCCCGCAACGGCAGCTTTTCCCGCGCCAGCACCGACCTGCACCTGTCCCAACCGGCAGTTTCCATGCAGATCAAGCAGTTGGAAGGGATTCTGGGCCTGCCCCTGTTCGAGCACATGGGCAAGCACATCCACCTGACCGAGGCCGGGCGGGAGGCGCTGCGGGCCGGCCGGGTGATCGGGGACGAGATCGCCAACCTGGAGCATGCGCTCGCCGACCTGCAGGGCCTGCAGGGCGGGACGCTGGCGGTCTCCGCCGCCAGCACCGCCAGCGTGTTCGCGGCCCGGCTGATGGCCCTGTTCCGTGCCCTGCACCCGGACGTGCGCCTCAGTCTCAACGTGGTCAACCGCGAAACCCTGTTGCGGCACCTGGCCGAGAACAGCATCGACCTGGCCCTGATGGGCAGGCCACCGGAGGGTCTCGACCTGCAGGCGCAGGCCTTCATGGACAACCCCCTGGTGGTGATCGCCGCCACCGGCCATCCGCTGGCCGGGGTTCGGGACATCCCGCTCACACGCCTGGTCGAGGAACCGCTGGTCGGCCGCGAGCAGGGCTCCGGTACCCGCGGCGCGCTGGAGAAGTTTCTCGCGGACCAGGGCCTGGTCTTCCAGGCGGCCATGGAGATGAACAAGAATGAGGCGATCAAGCAGGCGGTGGAGGCGGGCCTGGGCCTGGGCGTGGTGTCCCTGCACACGGTGCAGGCGGAGCTGGCGTCGGGGCAGTTGTGCGTGCTGGACGTGCAGGGCTTCCCGCTGCTGCGTCAGTGGTACCTGGTGCAGCGCGAGGGCAAGCGCCTGAGTCCCGCGGCGCAGGCCTTCGCCCGGTTCGTGCTGAGCGAGGCGGAGCGGCTGATGCGCTAGCGGGGCTCAGGCCACTTCGTCGGAGAAATCGTAGCTCAGCGAGGCATCGGGTTCCTGCAGGAAGTAGCCCTGTATATAGTGCACGCCGCTCTGCCACAGCACGGCCAGGCTGTGGGCATCCTGCACGAACTCCGCGATGCACTGCTTATTCATGGACTGGGCCATTTCCACGATGGACTTCACCACCGCCTGGTTGTCTTCCTCGGTGGCGAGGTTGTGGATGAAGGAGCGGTCGATCTTGAGGAAGTCCACGGGCAGGTGCTTGAGCAGCTGGAAGGAGTTGGGTCCGCTGCCGAAGTGCTCCAGGGCCGTGCAGCAGCGGATCTGCTGCATGGCCTTGATGAAGGCCTTGGCGTTCTTGAGGTACTGCTGGGCCGTCTGTTCGGCTATCTCGAACACCAGGCTGCTGGCCGCCAGGCCATGGGTGCGTAGCAGATCGTTGATCCAGATGGCCAGTTCCGGGTCGCCCAGGGTCTGGCCCGACAGCTTGACGAAGAACTGGGTCTCGATGCCCTCCTTGCGTCGCTTGGCCAGCACCTCGATGGACTTGCGGATGACCCAGTGATCGATGGCCACGATCTGCCCGCTCTGTTCGGCGCTGGCCAGGAACTGGCCGGGCATTATGGCCTGGCCGGCCTCGCCCAGCATGCGCACGAAGACCTCGTACTTCTCCTGGTGGTTACCCTGCAGGCTGACGATGGGCTGGTAGACCAGCTGGAAGGCGCCGGTCTCGATGGCCTGCTGGATGATTTCGTTCCACTGCTGCTCGCGCTCGCGCCCGCGTTCCTCGTCGGCCACCGGGTTGTGCAGGTGGACGCGATTCCCGCCCGCGGAGCGGGCCAGCTCGCAGGCCAGGTCCGCCTGGGCCAGCAGCTGCTGCGCTGTGGCCGCGGTTTCGGTGATCGGGTTGACGCCGATGCTGCAGGTGGTGGTAACGGCCTGGTCCTCCACCTCGGCAATATGTTCCTCGATGGCCTTGCGCAGCTGCTCGGCAAAGGCGAGGGCTTCATCACTGCCGATATTCTTGCGTATCACCGTGAAGGAATGGTCGCCGAAGCGGGCCAGCATGTCCTCGGGTGCGCATTCTTTCCGCAACAGGTCGGCGATCTCGCGTATGACCAGGTCGGCCTTGCCGATGCCCACGTTCTCCTTGATGTCGCGGATATTGTCCAGCAGCAGGTACAGCAGGGCGCTGCTGCCGGAACCGGAGCGGGCATCGGTCACCGCCAGCTCCATCTCCTCCATGAAATACTGGCGGTTGTACAGGCCTGTCAGCATGTCCTGCTTGCTCAGGTACTTGAGTTTCTGCTCCAGTTCGCGGCTGTCGGACTGGCTGCGGATGATGATCTGGGTGCAGGGTTCACCCTCGATGGTGGCGCAGGAGAACTCCATGCGGGCCCGGAAGCTGGTGCTGTCGGGCAGGAGGCCGCGCAGCTCGAGCTGGTCGGGGGCATTGCTTTCCTTGCCATAGTTGCGCAGAAAATCCTTGAACATGGCGTGGTCTTCCTGCGAGACCATATCCAGGATCGGGGTTCCCTCGATCTCGTCCAGCTCGTCGAAGCCGAACATCTCCAGGTAGGAGCGGTTAGCATAGATGTGCATGCCTTCATGGATATAGGTGATGGCATCGCGCGAGGATTCCATCAGGTTGCGGGCGCGCTTCTCGCTGTCACGGAAGGATTGTTCGAAATGTCGGGCCTCGGCGCAGAGGCGCTGGTTGCGCAGTTCCCGGGCGACGATCAGCTGCAGGCGTTCCGGTTGGTCATAGGAGGCGAGGTCGGCGGCACCGGCACGCAGGGCGGCGGCGATGTCGGCCTCGGAGGCAGTGGCGCCGACGGCGACCACCGGTAACTCCAGCTGTAACTGGGCCAGCTGGGTCATGATATCGTCCAGTGGCAGGGCCTCGAGATCCTGCGCGCTGAGGATCAGGTCCGGCAGCTGACCGGCGAGGGCGGCTTCCAGCTCCTCCCCGTCGCTCACATGGACATGCCGCACGGCGTAGCCGGCGTTGCGCAGAATATTGGCCAGCGCCTCGGCGTCGTTGCGTGATTCCTCGGCAATGATCAAGCGAAGTGTCTTTTCCTTGTCCACCCTCTACCCCTTGGGTTGTCCTCTGGCCGGTTTCCCACGGCTCTGTTCCGGCGTCGAGCTTCCGACCCCGGCCGTATGTGTGCCTGATGCTGGTGCTCGTCAATGTGTCGGCCGGACAGGGCGGGCCTTGAATGGCGGGAGCTTCACCCTGTGGGTCTTGTAGCGGATTTTCCGCCTATTTTCCAGTTCGGACATTCCTGCTAGCATGGCTGTCACTGAGGTCAGTTTGCCACGGAGATCGAGATGCAAGAGATAATCGTCAGGGCCGAGACACCGGAAGATGTGCGTGCCATCGATGTGGTGAACCTCAGCGCCTTCGAAGGCGAGGCGGAGGCCCAGCTGGTGGAGGAGCTGCGCGCTTCCACCGGTTTTGTGCCCGATCTGTCGCTGGTGGCCGAACTCAACGGCCGGATCGTAGGGCACGTGCTGTTGTCCCGCGTGCTGTTGCGGCAGGCCGGGGGCAGCGTGGAGATCCTGGCCCTGGGGCCCATGTCGGTGGTGCCATCGCAATCCCATCGCGGCATCGGCTCCGAACTCATCGATGCCGCCATCGCCCGTGCCCGCCCGCTGGGCTACCGGGCCATCGTGGTGGCGGGGCCGCCGGAATATTACCGGCGCCTCGGCTTCAGCCCGGCCAGCCAGTGGCAGCTCGGCTGCAACCTGAACATCCCCGAGGATGCCCTCTCCGCCATGGAGCTGAAATCCGGTGCGCTCGCCGGGGGCGGTGAGGTGGAGTATCCCGCCGCCTTTAGCAAGCTCTACTGAGCCAGGCGCTATCCCCCGGCACCAGCGAACCACTGATTACCCGTCAGTTGCATAAATGTAGCGTTGTAAACCTGCGCGGCCGTGTATTGGCTGCAGGGAAGCCCTGTTCAGGTGACGTGGCTTGACTTCACCGGTGGTGTGGTCGGGCACACAACCTGTAGGAGCGGGCTCTGCCCGCGAATATTCGCGGCTTGCGCCGCTCCTACAGGAGGGGCTTTGCAATGATTGGGATTACTCAGGAGTCAGTATTTATGGCTACAATTGAGACTCGTCATTCCCGCGAAGGCGGGCGTGACGGGTTGGTCAGGCTCCTAGAGCAGCTCCCAGACCTCGTCGAGGTCCGAGGCCGTGACGGGTCCCTCTTCCTCCTGGAAGGGGTTCTTCGTGGCCCGTTCGGTTTCCTCCAGGGTGACGAACTGGAACTGGGCGAAGCTGCCGGTGTTTTCCACCATCTTGTGCAGCTTGACCTTCACCTCCCGGCCATGGCTGTTGATGATGGCGCTGCCCCCCACGCGGAAGGGTGGAGCGCTCAGCAGCAGGGTGGCCGGCTGCTGCAGGGCATGGATCTCCGGTAGCAGCAGGGCACGGCTGAACTGCGGATTCTGGGAGATGGCCGGGTAGGGACGGGCCCCTACCGCCACGGCGCCGGGCGACAGCATCTGCACTCCGAGCTCCAGGCCGGTGTTCGACTTCATCCAGCGCACGACGCCCAGGCGCCAGTGAAACAGGTCCGGGTCGTCCAGTTCCCGGATACCCACCAGTTCGCCCACCTGGGCGCGGGAATTCTCCTGCCGGTCCCAGAGCAGGCAATAGCCGCCGGCGCTGACGTTGATCATGTGCCAGTCATGGGACTGGAAGTCCGGTTCGGCCGTGACGTCCAGCCCGGTGGGGATCTCGACCCGATGGGGCCGCGGGGTCTGCAAGGGGGTGTCCTGGTGCTGCGGTACCGGTTCCAGTTCCCAGGCATCGGGGGCGCGGCCGCGCTCGCTGCTGACCGGTTCCGCCTGGAAGCGGGGCGGCTCCTGGTAGCCGGCGTCACCCAGGTTGCCCGCGGCCGGGCTGAAGGCCGCCTCGCCACTGACGAAGTAATGGGTCGTGGCCAGCCCCATGGCCACCGATACCCGCGCGGAATGCTGGCTGCGGGAAAAACGCCGCTTGGGCATCACGCCCCAGGCCAGCATCAGGCGGCGCAGGGTATGTTGCAGGGGGGTGGGGATGGGTTGTTCCTCGGGCAGGGTGGACAGGGCGGCGCGGATGTCCTCCGCGAGCTCGGTGGTGTCCAGGGCCCGGCACAGGACATCGTTCTCGCCGCCGTGACGCAGCGAACGGTAGATCGGCGGCTCGTCACTGGCCAGGTGACTCATGAACAGGCCGGGATGCTGGCCGGGCAGGGCCATGGGGCTCAGGCGGCTGTGTTCCGCCCAGCGCTCCAGGCGTGCCTGTACCTCTTCCGCTTCCCCGTGGCGCATGCGGTAGGGGCAGGCCAGGGCGAGCAGCAGGATCTGCTTGTAGAGGGTTTCGATGCTGCTCGGGAGGGCGCCTTCGGGCACCTCCACCTGTACCGGGGTACGGTGCAGTTCCTGGGCCTCACTGTAGCGGTACAGTTGGTGGATGTCGGACCATACCCCCTCGGGGTGGGGGGCGTAGGCCTGGTAGGCCTTCAACAACAGTTGCGCCAGGCAGTGCATGGCGCGGTGCAGGCTGATGGTCAGGGTGCGGGTGTCGCGGCGACCGCGGCCGGCCACTTCCTCCAGCACCAGGATCTTGTAGCCATCCCCCAGTTCGCGCAGCAGCTCCCGCGCCAGGCGGGCCACCTTGCGGGCCTTGTCGCCGAGGGGGAAGGACTGGCCCACGATATGTTTTTTCAGTGCATCGAGTACGTAGAACACTTGGGGCCGCAGCAGTTCCAGGGCCTTGAAACGCTGGGCCGGCGACAGGTCCTGCTGGCCGAGATCCCCCAGGGCCTCGTAGAGGCGGCGGGCCGTTTCCCCGATGTTGACGACGGGCAGGGTCTCCACCCAGCGCGCCACGGCGGCGGGATTGGCATCGAAACTGCTGTTTTCCCGGGGCTTGCGTTGTTGTATGTGCAGTTGCATGGCGTGGTGTCGGCTGAGGCCGTTCCTGGTGTGCCGGGTGGCGTATGGGTGATGTTCACCTTCTATTAGCGTGTGCTGGCCCGGATTCTGAAGCGGCAGTATACCAGCCTTCCCGGCGCCCGGAGCGGCTCACAGCCAGGTCTTGGACCGGGCGCCGGGTTCCTCGCGCGCGAGGCGCGGCACCAGGTAGCCCGGCAGCCGGGCCTGGAGCCCGGCCAGCAGGCGGCGCGCCTCGGCCTCGGGGACCTCGAAGTGGGCCGTGCCCGCCACCCGGTCCAGCAGGTGCAGGTAATAGGGCTGTACCCCGGACTCGATGAGGGCCTCGGACAGCCCGGCCAGGGCGGCGGTGGAATCGTTCACGCCGCGCAGCAATACCGCCTGGTTCAGCAGCAGGGTGCCCGTTTTACGCAATTCGGCCAGGGCCTCGCCCACCTCGCCATCCAGCTCCCGGGCATGGTTGGCGTGGATCACCAGCACCCGGGTCAGCCGGCAGTCACCCAGCCAGGCGAGCAGGTCCGCATCCACGCGTTCCGGCAGTACCACGGGCAGGCGGGTGTGGATGCGCAGGCGCCGCAGGTGGGGGATGGCCTCCAGTTCCCGCACCAGCGGGGCCAGGCGCCGGTCGCTGAGGGCGAGGGGGTCGCCGCCGCTGAGCAGCACCTCGCCGATGTCCGGCCGCCGACGGATGTAGTCCAGGGCGGTCGCCCACTGGGCGTTGGCGGGGTTGGCCTCGCCGTAGGGGAAGTGGCGCCGGAAACAGTAGCGGCAGTGGACGGCGCAGGCCCCGGTGAGGGTCAGCAGTACCCGGCCCCGGTACTTGTGCAGCAGGCCCGGCACCGGCATGGCGTCCCGCTCCGCCAGGGGGTCGGCGCCGAAACCGGGCACCGGGCGGCCCTCCGCGTCCAGGGGCAGTACCTGGCGCAGCAGGGGGTCGTCGGGGTCGCCGACGCGCATGCGCGCGGCGAAGCCGCGGGGTACCCGCAAGGGGAACTGCAGGGCGGCCGGGTCCGTGGCGGGCGCCAGGCGATCCTCCAGCCGCAGCAACTGCAGCAGCTCGCGGGGATCCTGGATGGCCTGGGCCAGGGCCCGCTGCCAGGGGGGTGTGTGTCGCAGGACGGCGGTTCGGGGTATCATGGGCGCCTTTTCAGACCTGGGCGCCCGGGGCGCAACGAAGGGAAGTCAGCCGATGGCAAGCTATAGCACCAATGAATTCAAGAGTGGCCTGAAGATCATGCTCGATGGGGATCCATGCTCCATCATCGAAAACGAGTTTGTCAAACCCGGCAAGGGCCAGGCCTTCAACCGCGTCAAGATCCGCAACCTCAAGACCGGGCGGGTGGTGGAACGCACCTTCAAATCCGGGGAGTCCGTGGAAGGTGCCGACGTCATGGACCAGGATATGCAGTACCTCTACAACGACGGCGAGTTCTGGCATTTCATGGACCCCAACAGCTTCGAGCAGGTGTCCGCCGGCGCGTCCGCCGTGGCCGATGCCGCCAAGTGGCTCAAGGAACAGGACACCTGCCTGGTCACCACCTGGAACGGCAACCCGATCAGCGTCACCCCGCCCAACTTCGTGGTGCTGGCGGTGACCGACACCGACCCCGGCGTGCGCGGCGACACCTCAGGCGGCGGCGGCAAGCCGGCCACCCTGGAAACGGGCGCCGTGGTGCGCGTGCCCCTGTTCATCGACGTGGGCGACCTGCTCAAGGTGGACACCCGTACCGGCGAGTACGTATCCCGCGCCAAGGAATGACGGCGGACTGGCGGCCCGGCGCCACCCTGGATACCCTGCGGCTGCGCGCCCGCCTGCTGGCGCGGGTGCGGGCCTTCTTCGCGGCGCGCGGGGTGCTGGAGGTGGAGACCCCGCTGCTGTCCGTGGCGGGCAGCACCGACCCGGCGCTGGCCAGCCTGCGCACCGCCTACCATGGGCCGGGCCTGCCCGCCGGCCAGCCCCTGTACCTGCACACCTCGCCCGAATTCCCCATGAAGCGCCTGCTGGCCGCCGGCAGCGGGCCCATCTACCAGGTGGCGCGGGTGTTCCGCGACGGCGAGGCCGGCGGCCGCCACAACCCGGAATTCACCCTGCTGGAATGGTACCGGCCGGGCTGGGGGATCGACCAGCTGATGGCCGAGGTGGAGCAACTGGTGACCGGCCTGTACGAGGGCGCGCAGCCCCTGCCGGACACGCGCCGCTACCCCTACCGCGCACTGTTCCAGGAATACCTCGGCCTCGATCCCCTGGTGGCGAGCGTGGCGGAGCTGCGCACCTGCGCGGAGACGGCGGGGATCCGGCCCCCGGCGGGCATGCCCGCGGACGACCCCGATCCCTGGTGCGACCTGCTGCTCACCCATCGCATCGAGCCGCGCCTGGGGCCGGGGCTGGTGTTCCTGTACGACTACCCCGCCAGCCAGGCGGCCCTGGCGCGCCTGAAACCGGGCGAGCCCGCCGTGGCGGAGCGCTTCGAGCTCTACTGGGACGGCCTGGAGCTGGCCAACGGCTTCCATGAACTGGGCGATGCCGCCGAGCAGCGCGCCCGCTTCGTGGCCGACAACCACAAGCGGGAAGCCCAGGGCCTGCCGGCGATGCCCCTGGACGAGCGCCTGCTGGCGGCCCTGGAGCAGGGCCTGCCCGACTGCAGCGGCGTGGCCCTGGGCCTGGACCGCTTGCTGATGCGCCTGGCGGGTCTGGACCGCATCGACCAGGTGCTGGCCTTCGCCGTCGACCGGGCCTGAGGAGCCGACCATGCTGGACAATATCCGCATCGTGCTGGTGAACACCAGCCACCCGGGCAACATCGGCGCCAGCGCCCGCGCCATGAAGACCATGGGCCTGGACCAGCTCTACCTGGTCCAGCCGCAGGACTACCCCAGCGCCGAGGCCACGGCGCGCGCCTCCGGTGCCGACGACCTGCTGGCGCGGGCGCTGGTCTGCGCGGACCTCGACCAGGCCCTGGCCGGCTGCCGCTGGGTGGTGGGGGCCAGTGCCCGCTTGCGCAAGATCACGGTGCCGCCCCTGCTGCCCCGCGACTGCGCCCGCCAGGCGCGGGGCGAGAGTGAGCAGGGTACGGTGGCGCTGCTGTTCGGGCGCGAGCAGTCGGGCCTCAGTAACGAGGAGCTGGACCGCTGCCATGCCCTGGTGCACATCCCCACCAACCCCGAGTACGGCTCCCTGAACCTGGCCATGGCGGTGCAGGTGCTGGCCTACGAAGTGCGCATGGCGCACCTGGAGAACTGGGCGCCGCCGACGGACATCGGCGAGCAGACGCCGCTGGCGGCGGTGGACGAGGTGGAGCGCTTCTACGCCCACCTGGAGGAGACGCTCCTGGAGCTGGATTTCCTCAACCCCGACAACCCGCGCCAGCTCATGCGCCGCCTGCGGCGCCTGTTCGGCCGGGTACGCCTGGACCAGAACGAGGTGAACATCCTGCGCGGCATCCTCAGCGCGGCGCAGCAGGCGAAGGGCGGCAGGCGCCCGTAGGCGCGGCCCTGGTCGCGAACGGTCCGGGGGATCACCGGGCGCCTTCGCGGGCTGAGCCCGCTCCTACGGGTGGCTACCTCGGGCCCTGTAGGAGCGGCCTCTGGCCGCGAACCGCCCGGTACCGACGCGCCCGCAGGCACGGCCTTCGGCCGCGAACGGTCCGGGGGATCACCGGGCGCCTTCGCGGGCTGAGCCCGCTCCTACGGGTGGCTACCCCGGGCCCTGTAGGAGCGGTCTCTGGCCGCGAACCGGTGTGGCTACCCGGACCCTGTAGTAGCGGCCTCTGGCCGCGAACCGGGGTGGCCAACATTCATGTATACCCGGATCGTAGTATCATGACAGGTCCGCCGGACCGAACACGGAGTGAGCCCCCATGTGGGAGCGATTGCGCGAAGACATACAGGCCGTTTTTGACCGCGACCCCGCGGCGCGGACCAGCTTCGAGATCCTGACCACCTACCCGGGCGTGCACGCGGTGCTGATGCATCGCCTGAGCCACCGCCTGTGGCAGGCCGGCCTGCCCTGGCTGGCGCGGGTGCTGTCCAATCTGGCGCGCTGGTTCACGGGCATCGAGATCCACCCCGGTGCGACCATCGGCCGCCGTTTCTTCATCGATCATGGCATGGGCGTGGTGATCGGCGAGACGGCGGAGATCGGCGACGACTGCACCCTCTACCACGGCGTCACCCTGGGCGGTACCAGCTGGGACAAGGGCAAGCGCCACCCGACCCTGGGCAGCAACGTGGTCATCGGCGCCGGCGCCAAGGTGCTGGGCCCCATCACCATCGGCGCCGATTCGCGCATCGGCTCCAACGCCGTGGTGCTCAAGGACGTGCCGGTGGGTTCCACGGTGGTGGGCGTGCCCGGGCGGGTGGTGGGGGCCGACGTGCACCAGGAGCGGCGCGAGAAGATCGCCCGCAAGCTGGGCTTCGACGCCTACGGCACCACCCAGGACATGCCCGACCCGGTGGCCAACGCCATCAACCTCATGCTGGACCACATCCATGCCATGGACGAGCGCCTGGAAGAGATGTGCAAGGGCATGAAGGCCCTGGGTGCGGAGATCAGCGAGCTCAACCTGCCCGATCTCGGGCCCTGCGAGCTGGGCAATACGGCGCCCACCGAACCCCTGGAACCCATGGCCGATGAAGGGGAAGAGGGTCGGCCTAATTCTTGACTGATTTAGTCGGATATGGCATCGTACGGCGATTGGATGAAGCGAGGTCGGACCACGATATGAAGCTGACGAGCAAGGGCCGCTACGCGGTCACGGCGATGCTGGACCTGGCCCTCCATGCCCAGCATGGGCCTGTGACCCTGGCCGGTATCTCCGAGCGCCAGGGCATTTCCCTTTCCTACCTGGAACAGTTGTTTACCCGCTTGCGCAAGCAGGGGCTGGTGACCAGCACGCGGGGACCCGGTGGTGGTTATTCCCTCAGTCGTCCGGCCAGGGAGCTGATGGTGGCCGACGTGGTGACGGCGGTGGACGAGAACGTCGATGCCACCCGTTGCGGTGGGGATGCCAACTGCCACGGTGGCGAACGCTGCCTGACCCACGACCTGTGGATGGACCTCAGCGACCAGATCCACGGCTTCCTCAGTGGCATCAGCCTGGGCGAGCTCATGGAGCGGGGCGGCGTGCGCCAGGTGGCGGAACGCCAGGACCGCAAGGCGACCGAGACCATCGTGAGCGCGCCGGCGAAATCCCCGGCCAGTGCCGCGCGCTCCTGAGCGGGCGCGGTAAACGAATTGCGCCGCCCGCGAGGGCGCGACGAACAACCATTGCATTGCAGGTATCCGACATGACCGTAAAGACGCCGATTTATCTGGACTACAGCGCGACCACGCCGGTGGATCCGCGTGTGGCGGAGAAGATGTGTGCCTGTCTCACCCCGGACGGTAACTTCGGCAACCCGGCCTCCCGCTCCCACAGCTTCGGCTGGGATGCCGAGGCGGCCGTGGAAGAGGCGCGCGCCAATGTGGCGGCGCTGGTGAAGGCCGATCCGCGCGAGATCGTGTTCACCAGCGGCGCCACCGAGTCGGACAACCTGGCCATCAAGGGTGCCGCCCATTTCTATCGCAAGAAGGGCACCCATATCGTCACCGTCAAGACCGAGCACAAGGCGGTGCTGGACACCTGCCGCCAGCTGGAACGTGAGGGCTTCGAGGTGACCTACCTCGACCCCCTGCCCAACGGCCTGCTGGACCATGACGCCTTCCGCGCCGCCCTGCGCGACGACACCATCCTGGCCTCGGTCATGCACGTCAACAACGAGATCGGCGTGATCCAGGACATCGCCGCCCTGGGCGCCATCTGCCGCGAGCGCGGCGTGGTGTTCCACGTCGACGCGGCGCAGAGCCTCGGCAAGGTGGAGATCGACCTGGAAAACACCCCGGTGGACCTGATGAGCTTCTCGGCCCACAAGATCTATGGCCCCAAGGGCATCGGCGCCCTCTACGTGCGCCGCAAGCCGCGCATCCGCCTGGAGGCGCAGATGCACGGCGGCGGCCACGAGCGCGGCATGCGCTCCGGCACCCTGGCCACCCACCAGATCGTCGGCATGGGCGAGGCCTTCCGCATCGCCCGCGAGGAGATGGCCGAGGAGAACCGGCGCATCCTTGCTCTGCGCGACAAGCTGCTGAAGGGCTTCCAAGACATCGAGGAGGTCTACGTCAACGGCGACCTGGACCAGCGCATCGCCGGCAACCTCAACATCAGCTTCAACTTCGTGGAGGGCGAGAGCCTGATCATGGCGCTGAAGGACCTGGCGGTATCCAGCGGCAGTGCCTGCACCTCCGCCAGTCTGGAGCCCAGCTACGTGCTGCGCGCCCTGGGCCGCAACGACGAGCTGGCCCACAGCTCCATCCGCTTCACCCTGGGACGTTTCACCACGGAAGAAGAGATCGACTACACCATCGAGCTGGTGAAGGCGAAGATCGGCAAGCTGCGTGAACTGTCCCCGCTGTGGGAGATGTACAAGGACGGCATCGATCTCAGTACGGTACAGTGGGCGGCGCACTGAACTTATGGATGCGCTGATTAATGTCCTTATCGTCATTCCCGCGAAGGCGGGAATCCAGGTCTTTCGAAAACATGGATGCCCGCCTTCGCGGGCATGACGAATAGATCAGATCTTCCTTATAATGAAGCGCGAGCCAGGCCGATACCCGCCCATAGGTTTCCAGCCCGGCTTGCGCAGTATATGAAACACAGGAGAACCGACAGATGGCCTATAGCGAAAAGGTTCTGGATCACTACGAGAACCCCCGCAACGTGGGGTCCTTCGACAAGCACGACGGCGCGGTGGGCACCGGCATGGTGGGCGCACCGGCCTGTGGCGATGTGATGAAGCTGCAGATCAAGGTCAACGAGCAGGGTATCATCGAGGACGCCCGGTTCAAGACCTACGGCTGCGGTTCCGCCATCGCCTCCTCCTCGCTGCTGACCGAGTGGGTCAAGGGCAAGACCCTGGACGAGGCCGGCCGGATCAAGAACAGCCAGATCGCCGAGGAACTGGCCCTGCCGCCGGTGAAGGTGCATTGCTCGGTGCTGGCCGAGGACGCCATCAAGGCCGCCATCGCCGACTACCAGCAGAAGCAGGGCGGCAAGCCACGGGCGGAAAGCGCCTGAGCCGCGGGAGTCGATAGCATGGCCATTACCCTCACCGAAGCCGCCGCCAACCGCGTCAAGACCTTCATGGAAAACCGGGGCAAGGGCGTGGGCCTGCGCCTCGGCGTGCGTACCACCGGCTGCTCCGGCATGGCCTACGTGCTGGAGTTCGCCGACGAGATCGCCGATACCGACCATGTGTTCGAGGATCACGGCGTGAAGGTGCTGGTGGATCCCAAGAGCCTGGTCTACCTCGACGGCACCGAGCTGGACTTCGCCCGCGAGGGCCTGAACGAGGGGTTCAAGTTCAACAACCCCAACGTCAAGGACGAGTGCGGCTGCGGCGAGAGCTTCAGCGTCTGAGCGCGTTCCTTTGACTGTTTTGTGAATGGCCACGGAAACACACGGAAACACACGGAAATAAAAACCAATACGGGTGACAAGGCGTTTGTCGTCATCGCCATGGTTCATGCCGGACCCATCTGTCAGGATCATGATCTTTTCCGTGTTTTCCGTGTGCTTCCGTGGCCAATGATTGAATCGCATACCCCTGGCCACGAATCTTCATGCCCGTAGAGCTCTCCAGCAACCACTTCGAACTGTTCGGCCTGCCTGTCGCCTTCGAGCTGGACCGGGGCAAGCTGGACGCGCGCTATCGCGAACTGCAGCGCCAGGTGCATCCCGACCGCTTCGCCAGTGCCGGCGACCAGGAACGGCGTATCTCCATGCAGCAGGCGGCGCGCCTCAACGAGGCCTACCAGGTGCTGAAGGACCCGCTGCGGCGGGGACGCTACCTGCTGGAGCTGCGCGGCCAGGATTTCGATGACCAGCAGCAGTCGCTGCGTGATACTGGGTTCCTGATGGAGCAGATGGAACTGCGCGAGGAACTGGAGGCGGTGGCGGAGGCGAGCGATCCGCTGGCGGTGCTGGCCGGTTTCATCGACCGGGTGCGTGCCAGCTTCCGTGCCCTGCAGGACGAACTGGCCGCCTGCCTGGCGGGCCGTGATGCCGGCGTGCCGGAAGGCGCCCTGGCCCTGCTGCTGAAGATGCAGTTCTACCGCAAGCTCGAGGAAGAGGCCGAGGCCCTGGAGATGGATCTCGAGGAGCAGCTCGACTGAGCTGGAAATCATGATGGCCACGGAAACACACGGAATTACACGGAACTAAAACTCGAGATCTATTGCATCGAGGTGTGTGTCGCCTCGATGGATCGTGCCTTTCCTACCGGCCAGGATCATGATTTTTTCCGTGTAATTCCGTGTGGTTCCGTGGCTAAATATGTGTTTCCGTGGCCATAATCGTTTTTTGTAATCAAGAGCAAGCTCCATGGCACTACTGCAGATCGCCGAACCGGGACAATCCACCGCGCCGCACCAGCACCGGCTGGCGGCGGGGATCGACCTCGGTACCACCAATTCCCTGGTGGCCACGGTGCGCAGCGGCGTGGCCGACACCCTGCCCGATGACGCGGGCCGCCACCTGCTGCCCTCGGTGGTGCAGTATCGCGCGGACGCCGAACCGCGGGTGGGGCACGAGGCCCTGGCCGGCGCGGTGCGCGACCCCCTCAACACCATCGCCTCGGTCAAGCGCCTCATGGGCCGTGGCGTGGCCGACGTGAAGACCCTGGGCGACCAGCTGCCCTATGCCTTCGTGGCCGGGGATTCCGGCATGCCGCGCCTGCATACCGTGGCCGGCGATGTCAGTCCCGTGGAGGTCTCCGCCGAGATCCTCAAGGCGCTCAAGGCACGCGCCGAGGCCAGCCTCGGCGGCGACCTGGTGGGGGTGGTGATCACCGTGCCCGCCTATTTCGACGATGCCCAGCGCCAGGCCACCAAGGACGCCGCCACCCTGGCGGGGCTGAACGTGCTGCGCCTGCTCAACGAACCCACCGCCGCCGCCGTGGCCTACGGCCTGGACCGCGCCGCCGAGGGCGTCATCGCCGTCTACGACCTGGGTGGCGGCACCTTCGACATCTCCATCCTGCGCCTGCACCAGGGGGTGTTCGAGGTACTGGCCACCGGCGGCGACACCGCCCTCGGCGGCGACGACATGGACCGGGCGGTGGCGCGCTGGATCATGGCGCAGGCGGACATCGGCGACGACGCCGACCATGCCCAGATGCGCCGCCTGATGCGCGATGCCTGCGCCGCCAAGGAGGCGCTGACCGATGCCGACGTCGCCCCCCTCGACGTGGAATTGATGGACGGCAGCCACTGGCAGGGCGAACTCACGCGCGCGCAATTCGACGAACTGGTGGCGCCGCTGCTGCGCAAGACGCTGAACACCTGCCGCCGCACCCTGCGCGACGCCGGCCTCGAGGCCGGTGACGTATCGGAGGTGGTGATGGTGGGCGGCTCCACCCGTGTGCCCTGCGTGCGCGCGGCGGTGGCGGACTTCTTCGGCCGCGATCCCCACGTGGAGATCGACCCCGACCGCGTGGTGGCGGTGGGCGCCGCCATCCAGGCGGACATCCTCGCCGGCAACAAGCCCGAGGACGAGATGCTGCTGCTGGACGTGATCCCCCTGTCCCTGGGCATCGAAACCATGGGCGGCCTGGTGGAGAAGATCATCCCGCGCAACACCACCATCCCGGTGGCGCGCGCCCAGGAATTCACCACCTTCAAGGACGGCCAGACCGCCATGGCCCTGCATGTCGTCCAGGGCGAGCGCGAACTGGTGAGCGACTGCCGTTCCCTGGCGCGCTTCGAACTGCGCGGCATCCCGCCCCTGGTGGCCGGCGCCGCCCGCATCCGCGTCACCTACCAGGTGGACGCCGACGGCATGCTGAGCGTCACCGCCCGCGAACAGACCAGCGGGGTGCAGAGCCGCATCGAGGTGAAGCCCTCCTACGGCCTCACCGACACCGAGATCGAGACCATGCTCAAGGCCTCCATGGAGCATGCCCAGGAGGACATGGAGGCGCGCCGCCTGCGCGAGCAGCAGGTGGAGGCGGACCGGGTGCTCGAGGCCCTGCAGGCCGCCCTGGCCGAGGATGGCGCGCGCTTCCTGGATGCCGCCGAGCGCGCCGCCATCGACGCCGCGGCGGCCTCGCTCGATCAGGCCCGCCAGGGGTCGGACCACCGCGCCATCAAGCGCGCCATCGAGGCGGTGGAGAAGGCCGGCGAGGCCTTCGTGGAACGGCGCATGAACGCCAACATCCAGCGTATGATGGCCGGCCACGAAGTGAAGGATTTTGAATAGAAGCCTGGCCGCCATTCGAAGGAATGTTATATATGGCCACGGAAGCACACGGAACTACACGGAAGAATTCTGATTTGCCGTTTTCTCTCTTCCGTGAATTTCGTGTGCTTCCGTGGCCATTCATGATTTTTTGTTTTTTTACCTTGTGCTTCCGTGGCCATACTGAAAACCGGCCCGGGTGGCACGAGTGAGCCTTTCCGGACACAGACGAGACGATAATGCCCCAAATCATTTTCCTGCCCCATGAAGAGATCTGCCCGGAAGGGGCCGTGGTCGAGGCCGAGCCCGGCACCACCATCTGCGATGCGGCCCTGGCCCACGGCATCGAGATCGAGCATGCCTGCGAGAAGTCCTGCGCCTGCACCACCTGCCACGTGTACGTGCGCGAGGGCGCCGAGTCCCTGGAGCCCTCCGGCGAGGACGAGGACGACCTGCTGGACAAGGCCTGGGGCCTGGATCCCGACTCGCGGCTCAGCTGCCAGGCCCGGGTGGCGGACAAGGACCTGGTGGTGGAGATCCCCAAGTACACCATCAACATGGTCAGCGAGCACCACTGAGGAACCGTCATGAGCCTGAAATGGACCGATTCCCTGGACATCGCCATCGAACTGGACGAAGCCCACCCGGACGTCGACCCGCGGGCGGTGAACTTCGTGGATCTGCGCCAATGGGTGATGGATCTCGACGAGTTCGACGACGATCCCGCCCATTGCGGCGAGCGCATCCTGGAGGCCATCCAGCTGGCCTGGATGGAGGAGCGGGGCTGAGGCGAGCTTTCGCCGGTGCCTTGCCTCGCCCCTGTTAGGAGCGGGCTCCGCCCGCGAATCACCATCGCAAGCACCCATTCGCGGGCAGAGCCCGCTCCTACAGGGGGGGGCTTGTTGGCCTTGGCTGAGGGTCGGCAGGTCTCCAGGGTGAGGCATCCCGGTTTCCCACCCGCACCCCCGTCCGCCTCATTGCCTGTTCCCCACCGGCAAGGTACACTTAGCAGCTTGATTTTCTGATAGATACGGGCGATTCCCGCCCGTGGCATCCACCTTTCCGGAGCAGTAACGGCATGGCCATCGAACGCACCCTTTCCATCATCAAGCCCGACGCAGTCGCCAAGAACGTGATTGGCGACATCTACCACCGCTTCGAGAAGGCGGGGCTGCGCATCATCGCCGCCCGCATGATGCAGCTCACCCGCGAGCAGGCCGGTGAGTTCTACGCCGTGCACAAGGGCCGGCCCTTCTATGGCGAGCTGGTGGACTTCATGGTCTCCGGCCCGGTGATGGTGCAGGTGCTGGAAGGCGAGAACGCCATCAAGCGCAACCGCGAGGTCATGGGCGCCACCAACCCCAAGGATGCCGCGCCGGGCACCATCCGCGCCGATTTCGCCGAGACCGTGGACGAGAACGCCGTGCACGGTTCCGACGCCCCGGAGACCGCGGAGCAGGAGATCGCCTTCTTCTTCAAGCCGGACGAGATCTGCCCGCGCCTGCGCTGAGCCCGTTGTCGCCGCGAACCCCATGACCACGCACCGCACCAATCTCCTCGACTTCGACCTGGCAGGGCTGCAGGCCTTTTTCGCCGGGCTCGGCGAGAAGCCCTTCCGTGCCACCCAGCTGCTGAAGTGGATCTACCAGGAAGGGGAGACCGACTTCGCGGCCATGACCAACCTCAGCAAGGCCCTGCGTGCCCGCCTGGCGGAGGAATGCGAGATCCGCGGTCCGGAAGTGGCCCAGGACCAGCAGTCCAGCGACGGCTCGCGCAAATGGCTGTTCCGCCTCGCTGACGGGAACTGCATCGAGACGGTGTTCATTCCCGAGAAGGATCGCGGCACCCTGTGCGTGTCCTCGCAGGTGGGCTGCGCGCTGAACTGCAGCTTCTGCTCCACGGCCCAGCAGGGTTTCAACCGCAATCTCAGTACCGCCGAGATCATCGGCCAGGTATGGCTGGCCAATCGCCTGCTCGTACCCCACTATGGCGGGGAACGCGCGGTCACCAACGTGGTCATGATGGGCATGGGCGAACCCCTGCTGAACCTGGAGGCCGTGATCCCGGCCATGCGCATCATGCTCGATGACAATGCCTATGGTCTGTCCAAGCGCCGCGTGACCCTGAGCACCTCCGGGGTGTTGCCGGGCCTGGAACAGCTGTCGGCCCAGTGCGACGTGGCGCTGGCGGTATCCCTGCACGCCCCTAATGACGAACTGCGCAACGAACTGGTGCCCCTGAACCGCAAGTATCCCATCCGCGACCTGCTCGAGGCCTGCTGGCGCTACGTGGATCGCGAGGGCCGCCGCCGCGTGACCTTCGAGTATGTCCTGCTCGATGGCGTCAACGACAGCGACGCCCACGCCCGCGAACTGGTGAAGCTGCTGCGCCACAAGCCGGCCAAGGTGAACCTGATCCCCTTCAACCCCTTCCCGCGGACGCGCTACAAGCGCAGCAGCGAGGCGCGCATCGACCGGTTTTTCGAGATCCTGGCCCAGGCCAACATCACCACCATCACCCGCCGCACCCGCGGCGACGATATCGCGGCCGCCTGCGGCCAGCTGGCCGGGGATTTCCAGGACCGCACCCAGCGGCGCATGAAACGCATGGACCTGCACAAGGGAGAACAAGTAGCGTGAGGAGATCTTCGATCGTCGGCCTGGTGCTGTTGGCCCTGTTACTGAGTGCCTGCAGTTCCACCCCGAACCGCAGCGTGGACAACCGCAAGGCGGCCATGGCCAATGTCGAGCTGGGTGTGGCCTATTTCCGCGAAGGACGCCTGCAGCTGGCCATGGACAACCTGCGTCGCGCCCTCGAGCTGGATGCCAACCTGCCGGAGGCGCATTCCTCCATCGCCATGCTGTACGAACGCCTGGGTGAAGTGGATTCCGCCGAGCGGCACTATCGCCGCGCCCTGGCACTGGCACCCAAGGATTCCCGCATCCACAACAACTTCGGCCAGTTCCTCTGCCAGCAGCGCAAGCTGGAGGACGCCGACCGGCACTTCCGCCAGGCAGTGGCGGACCCACTCTACGAGACCCCGGAAGTGGCCTACACCAATGCCGGCATCTGCGCCCGCCGCATCCCCGACGACCGCCGTGCCGAGGACTATTTCCGCCTGGCGCTGGAACGCAATCCCTTCTATCCCCAGGCCCTGCTGCAGATGCTGCGGCTGACCCATGAGCGGGGCGAGTACCTGCGTGCGCGGGCCTACCTGCAGCGCTTCCAGCAGGCCAGCCGCCACGTGCCGGAGAGCCTGTGGCTCGGCATCCAGGTGGAACATGCCCTGGGCGACCGCAACGCCGTCTCCAGCTATGGCCTGGCGCTGCGCAACAACTTCCCCGATGCGCCTCAGACCCGGGCCTACCTGGACTGGCTGAATGAGCAACGCTGAAACACCCGCCACGGCGGAAGGCACGAACAGCGCACGCCTGGATCTCGGCGCGCGGCTGAAGGCCGCGCGGGAGGCGCGCGGGCTGGAGCGCAAGGACGTGGCGCAACAGCTGCGCCTCGACGTGCATGTCATCGAGGCCCTGGAGGCGGACGACCTGGCGCGGCTGCCGGCGCGCACCTTCGTGCGCGGCTACCTGCGCAACTACGCGCGCCTGGTGGGACTGGACGAGGCGCTGGTGGCCGAGGCCCTGCCCGAGGCCGAGGCCACGCCCGCCGCCGCCCTCAAGCGCCGCCACGGCTACCGCGGCCCCCTGGGCGGGCCGGCCCTGGGGCGCTGGCTCGGCTACCTGTTCCTGCTGGCGCTGCTGGCCGCCCTGGTGCTGTTCGCCTACCCGGCCCTGAACCGGCTCTGGGACGGGTGGCAGGAGCCGGCGCCGGGGGAGGGCACGGGGCTGCGGCTGCCGGCCCCGCCGTCCGAGTCGGCCGGGCAGGATGCCGAGACGCTGGACCCCATCTGGCCCCTGCCGGGGACGAGCGAAACGGAACCCGCAGAGGACGAGCTTCCGGAGGCGCCCGAGGCACCCGAGCTGTCCGAGCTGCCACCCGTCGAGCCGGCCCCCGCGGTCGCGGCACCCGCTCCGGCCCCGGAACCCGAGATGGCGGCCCCGGGCACGCGCCTGGTGCTGACCTTCCGGGAGGAAAGCTGGGTCGAGGTCCATGACCGCGACGGGCGCCTGCTCTACGGCCTGATGACCCCGGGACGCCGCGAGGTCCTGTCCGGCACGCCGCCCTTCCGGCTGGTGCTGGGCAATGCCCCGGGCGTGGAGCTGGAATACGACGGCCAGATCGTCGACACCTCGGCCCATGCCCGTGGCGCGGTGGCCCGCCTGCGTCTCGAGTAGCACGACCCGCATACCCAGGAAACCGACACAAGCACACTATGGCGAACAGTATTCAGGCCATCCGCGGGATGAACGACATCCTGCCGGACCAGACCCCCGCATGGCAGTACCTGGAAGATCGGGTGCGCGGCGTGCTGCATGCCTACGGCTACCGCGAGATCCGCCTGCCCATCCTGGAGAAGACCGAGCTGTTCCAGCGCTCCATCGGCGAGGTCACCGACATCGTCGAGAAGGAGATGTACAGCTTCGAGGATCGCAACGGCGACAGCCTGACCCTGCGCCCGGAAGGCACCGCGGGCTGCGTGCGCGCCGGCATCGAGCAGGGCCTGCTCTACAACCAGCAGCAACGGCTCTGGTACATGGGGCCCATGTTCCGCCACGAGCGCCCGCAGAAGGGTCGCTACCGCCAGTTCCACCAGATCGGCGTCGAGGTGTTCGGCATGGCCGGGCCCGACATCGACGCGGAGCTGATCCTCATGACAGCGCGCATGTGGCGCGCGCTGGGCCTGACCGATGTCAGCCTGCAGCTCAACTCCCTGGGCACGCCGGAGGCGCGCGGCCGTTACCGCGAGATCCTGGTGGCCTACCTCGGGCAGCACCGCGCGGCCCTGGACGAGGACAGCCTGCGCCGTCTGGACACCAACCCGCTGCGCATCCTCGACAGCAAGAACCCGGCCATGCAGGCGCTGATCGAGGCGGCGCCGCGCCTGAGTGACCATCTCGACGAGGAATCCCGGCAGCACTTCGCGCGCCTGTGCGCCCTGCTCGATGCCGCCGGCCTGGCCTACGAGCTCAACCCGCGCCTGGTGCGGGGGCTGGATTACTACGGCCGGACGGTGTTTGAATGGGTCACCACCCGGCTCGGTGCCCAGGGCACGGTCTGTGCCGGCGGCCGCTACGACGGCCTGGTGGAGTTCCTGGGCGGACGGCCCACCCCGGCGGTGGGGTTTGCCATGGGCATCGAGCGCCTGATCGCCCTGCTGGAAGAGACCGGCGTGAGCTTCCCGTCCCCGGACCCCCATGTCTACCTGGTCACGGTGGGGGAGCGGGCCGAGGCCCACGGCCTGGTCCTGGCGGACCGGCTGCGCGACCAGCTGCCCGGGCTGCGGGTGCTGCTCAACGGCGGCGGCGGCAGCTTCAAGAACCAGTTCAAGCGCGCGGACAAGAGCGGCGCGCAACTCGCGCTGGTGCTGGGTGACAGCGAGCTCGATGCCGGCCAGGTGGGCCTCAAGCCGCTACGCGGCGGGGACCAGGAGACGGTGGCCGAGGCGGAGCTGGTGGCACGGCTGCAGGGGCTACTCGCGGCCCACGCCGGGCAATGAATTCAACACAACGATAGTTGGGGAAAGAACGTGGAAGCGTATTCATCGGAACAGGAACAGGTCGAGGCCCTCAAGAAGTGGTGGAAGGAGAACGGCAGCTCGGTGATCACCGGCCTGCTGCTGGGCCTGGCGGTCATCTTCGGTACCCGGGCCTGGTTCGGCTACCAGGAGCGGCAGCAGGAGGCGGCCTCGCACCTGTACGTGCAATTCATGAATGGCCTGGAGCGCAACGATGCCGAGCAGACGAGCCAGGCGGGCGATGCCCTGGTGAGCGACTACAGCCGCAGCCCCTACGCGGCCCTGGCGGCCCTGGGGATGGCCCGGCAGCAGATCGAGCAGGGCGAGTTGGCAGCGGCGCGGGCACAGCTGCAGTGGGCCCTGGAGCGCAGCAAGACCGCGGCCATCCGCCACAGCGCGCGCCTGCGTCTGGTACGCCTGCTGACGGCCATGGAGGAGTTCACCGCCGCCGAGGCGCTGCTGAACGAGGCCCCGGCGGCAGCGGAGTACGCCCCCCTGTATGCCGAGCTGCGCGGCGATCTCGCCCTGGTCCAGGGCGACCGGACGGCGGCGCGCGAGGCCTACCAGGCCGCCCTGGCCGGGCTGGGCGCCGATGCGCCCAGCCGGCCGCTGCTGCGCATCAAGCTGGACGACGTGCTGTGAGACACTGGCTCTGGTACCCGTTCCTGCTGGTGCTGCTGGCCGGCTGCGCGCTGCGCGGCAAGGACACCAGCGAGCCGCCGGCTCCGCTGACCAGCATCGAGCAGCAGGTCCGGCTCGAGACGGTGTGGGAGCGCCGCTTCGGCAGCGGTCACGATGGCCAGTTCGTGCACCTGGTACCGGCCTTCGCCGGCGAGCGCCTGTTCCTGGCCGACCGCAAGGGGCGCGTGTTCGCCCTGGAAAGCGAAACCGGCAAGCCGCTGTGGGAGGTGAATACCCGGGCGCGCATCTCCGCCGCCGTCGAGGCCGGCGAAGGGCTGGTGCTGCTGGGCACCAGCGATGGCGAGGTGCTGGCGCTGGAGATACAGGACGGGGCCGAGCGCTGGCGTGTCCGGGTGCCCAGCGAGGTGCTGGCGGTGCCGCGCATCGAGCGTGGCATGGTGGTGGTGCAGACCGCCGACGGCACCCTGACCGGACTGGAGGCCGCCAGCGGCGAGCGGCGCTGGGTCTTCGACCGCACCATGCCGGCGCTGACCCTGCGCGGCAGCAGCACCCCGGCCGTGGCCGGCGGGGCGGTGCTGGCCGGCTTTGCCAATGGCCGGCTGGCGCTGCTCGGCGTGGAGCAGGGGCGGCTGGCCTGGGAACTGGCGGTGGCCGAGCCGCGCGGGCGTTCCGAACTGGAGCGCATGGTGGACCTGGATGCCGATCCCCTCATAGATGGCGTGACGGCCTATGCCGTCAGCTATCAGGGCCAGGTGGTGGCGGTGGACATGCGCAGCGGCCAGGTGGACTGGCGCCGGGACATGTCCGCCTACGCCGGCCTGGGCCTGGACGCCAACCAGCTGTACGTGACCGACGATCTGAGCCAGGTGTGGGCCCTCAACCGCCGCAACGGCGCCTCGCTGTGGAAGCAGGATGCCCTGCGCCTGCGCGACCTGACCGCGCCTCAGCCCTTCGGGGAGCTGGTGGTGGTGGGCGATTTTGAGGGCCACCTGCACCTGCTGTCGCGTTTCGACGGCGACCTGCTGGGCCGCCTGCGCACCGACAGCCGCGGCATCGCCAGCCTGCGCGTGGTGGGATCACACCTGTACGTGCTGGGCAAGGGCGGCCTGCTCACGGTCCTGCACGCTCCAGCCGCGGATCGCTGATCCGCCGCCAATGGCTTCCGATCCACGTCGGCGGCAGGCTCCATGACATCGAGACCAACATGCTTCCCGTAATCGCCCTGGTGGGCCGCCCCAACGTGGGCAAGTCCACGCTCTTCAACCGCCTGACCCGCAGCCGCGACGCGCTGGTGGCGGACCTGCCCGGTCTGACCCGCGACCGCCAGTACGGCGACGGCAAGGTCGGCCCGCGCCCCTACCTGGTGGTGGACACCGGCGGCCTGGCCGACGACCCCGAGGGCGTGGACAGCGCCATGGCCCGCCAGGTGTGGCAGGCGGTGGAGGAGGCTGACGTGGTGCTGCTGCTGGTGGACGGTCGCGCCGGCCTCAACAGCAGCGACGAGCGCGTGGCCGAGAAACTGCGCCGCAGCGGCAAGGCGGTGCACCTGGTGGTCAACAAGACCGATGCCGTGGACCCCGACGTGGCGCGGACGGAGTTCTTCCGCCTCGGCCTGGGCGAGCCCCATGCCATCTCCGCCAGCCAGGGACGGGGCGTCACCGCGCTCATGGACGAGGTGCTGGGCGCGCTGCCGGAGGCCGAGTTCGCGGAGCCGGAGCTGGACGCGGAGGCCGGTATCCAGGTGGCCATCGTCGGGCGGCCCAATGTCGGCAAGTCCACCCTGGTCAACCGCATCCTCGGCGAGGAGCGGGTGATCGCCTTCGACGAGCCGGGCACCACCCGCGACAGCATCTTCATCCCCTTCGAACGCAATGGCGTGCGCTATACCCTGATCGACACCGCCGGCGTGCGGCGCCGCAGCCGCGTCAGCGAGGGTGTCGAGAAGTTCAGTGTCATCAAGACCCTGCAGGCCATCGATGCCGCCAACGTGGTGGTGCTGGTGCTGGATGCGCGCGAGGGCGGCATAATCGAGCAGGACGCCACCCTGGCGGGTCATGTGCTGGAGAAGGGCCGTGCCCTGGTGGTGGCGGTCAACAAGTGGGACGGCCTGGAGTCTGGCCAGAAGGACTGGCTCAAGCGCGAGATCGACCTCAAGCTGCCGTTCCTCGACTTCGCCGAGTTCCACTTCATCTCCGCGCTGCACGGCACCGGGGTGGGCGATCTGTACGGGGCCATACAGCGCGCCCATGCCGCGGCGTACACCGACCTGTCCACCTCGGAGCTGACCCGGGTGCTGGAGAAGGCGGTGTTCGAGCACCAGCCACCGCTGGTGCGCGGGCGGCGCATCAAGCTGCGCTACGCCCACCAGGGCGGGCGCAACCCGCCGGTGATCGTCATTCACGGCAACCAGACCGAGCACCTGCCGCAGTCCTATCACCGCTACCTGGTGAACGTATTCCGCAAGGCGTTCCGCCTGCAGGGCACGCCGGTACGGCTGGAACTCAAGACCGGCGCCAATCCCTACCAGGGACGTCGCAACAAATTGACACCGCGCCAGGAATACAAGCGCAAGCGCATGATGAAGCATGTGCGCAAGCGTTAGGGAAACCCAATCATTGCAAAACCCTCCTGTAGGAGCGGCGCGAGCCGCGAATATTCGCGGGCAGAGCCCGCTCCTACAGGGTGCGTGCCCGACCACACCAGCGGTGAAGTCCAGCCACGGCACCTGAACAGGGCGTTCCTGCTGCCAATACACGGTCGCGCAGGTGTACAGCGTTACATTTATGCAACTGACGAGTTTCCTTAGGGATTCAAACTTCAGCGTCCACGGTCGATAGAAAAAGACGAGATGGCCGGCGCGGCAGGGGATGGGTATGCTTGCCGGCAATGGAATTGTACTGCACGAGGAACGAAGCATGATCCGCAAGGATGTAGTGACCCTGGCGCTGGCCCTGCTGCTGGTGGCCGGTTGTGCGCAGCGACCGCCGCACAAGGAGGCCGCCGATCCCCTGGAGCCGATCAACCGCGCCATCTACAAGTTCAACGACAAGGTGGACGAGGTCGTGCTCAAGCCCGTGGCCGAGGGCTACCGGCGCGTGACCCCCGGGACGGTGCAGACCGGCGTGCACAACTTCTTCCAGAACCTGGAAGAGCCCATCGTCATCGTGAATGGCGCCCTGCAGGGCAAGTTCCAGCAGGCGGCCTCCGACAGCGCGCGCTTCTTCTTCAACACCACCTTCGGCGTCCTCGGCCTGTTCGACGTGGCCAGCCACATGGGCCATCCCAAGCACCGGGAGGATTTCGGCCAGACCTTCGGGGTCTGGGGTTTCGGTGAGGGCTGGTACCTGGTGCTGCCCTTCCTGGGGCCCAGCACGGTGCGCGATGCCAGCGGCCGCCTGGTGGACAACCAGATGGACCTGGTCACCCAGCATGACGAGGTGCGCGAGCGCAACGCGGCCGTCGCCTTGCGCCTGATCGACACCCGGGTCCAGCTGCTGGATGCCACCCGCGTGCGCGATGCCGCCGCCCTCGATCCCTACCTCTATACCCGCGAGGCCTTCCGCCAGCACCGCTGGAACCGGATCCACGACGGCAACCCGCCGCTGCCGGACTTCGACGACTACGACTGAGCCGCGCGGCCACGCATCCCCACCTTCCTGGCAGCGGGGACGCCTGTAGGAGCCCGGTCCCCCGGGCGAAGGTCCCTGCCCGGCTTTCGCCCACGGAGTGGGCTCCTACCGGTGCCAGGCTGGCACCCGGGACGGGAATCATGGTAGAGAAGTACCGACGGCCCTGAGCGGGCGTCGTGAAACACTACCCCAGGAGGCAAGGTGGCCCGATACATCACCCTTTCCAAGGCAGCACGCCTGGTCGGCGTCAAGCGTGGCACCCTGCAGAAACGTATCCGCGCCGGCGAGCTGTCCACCTTCGAGGGCGAGCTGGACGTCGAGGAATTGCTGCGCGCCTATCCCGACACGCAGATGGAAGACAACACCATGATCGAGCGCGTGGAGCGCTTCATGGAAGAGGCCTTCGCCAAGGCCATGCGTCACGAATCGGAGGCCCTCGACGTACACACCCTGGCGCGGCGCGTCAGCCTGCTGGGCCAGGAGCTGGCCGCTGCCAAGGCGGAGATCCACCGCTACAACGACCTCATGGAACAGATCAAGCAGGCCATCGCCGGCCTGCAGGGCGGGACCGAGGTGAACGCCTTCAAGTCCTGGTTCGTGCAGGCCCTGGAGGGTGAGGAAGGCCAGCACGGCTATCCCCGCGAACTGCTCGACAAGGAGACCTTCCTGCGCATCCTCGCGGCCCACGTGCGCGTGCTGCCCAGCGGCCATGACTATTTCGTGGAGGGCGCGGCGGACCTGCTGGATGCCGGCCTCAGCGCCGGCCTGTCCCTGCGCTACGGTTGCGCCGACGGCAGTTGCGGCCGCTGCCGCGGGCGGCTGGTGTCGGGCGAGGTGCGTGAGACGCGCACCTCCGGGTATGTACTCAACGAACAGCAGCGCGAGCGCGGCGAGCTGCTGCTCTGCTGCCACACCGCCGTGACCGACGTGGTCATCGAGGCCGTCGAACGCCACCCGGGCGAGGACATCCAGGACCAGCGTCTCGACACCCGCATCCGTCGCCTGCAGGGGTGTGGGCCCGCCATGACCCTGGTGGAGCTGCGCCCGGCCCCGGGACAGCGCCTGGAATTCCTCTCGGGCCAGTATGTATCCCTGGAGACGGGGGCCGGGCGCAGCGCCGAGTTTTCCCTGGCCAGCTGTCCCTGTGATGCCAGCAAGCTGGAGCTGCACGTCCCGCATCCGGCGGGCGACCTGGCGGCCGGACCCCTCGGTGCGCTGCAGCAGGGCGACAGCCTGATGCTGGTGGGCCCGCGCGGCGGTTTCGTGCTCGGCCAGGATGCCTCCCGCCCCCTGCTGATGCTGGCCGTGGATGGTGGTTTCGCGCCCATCAAGGGGCTCATCGAGCAGGCCGTGGCCCTGGACCTGGTGGAATTCATCGAACTCTACTGGCTGGCCAGCGACGGCTCCGGCCACTACCTGGACAACCTGTGCCGTTCCTGGGCCGATGCCCTGGACATCTTCGACTATCACCCCCTGCATGCCGGCGGCGCGGCCGGGGGGGCGGTGGAGGTGCTCATGCAGGCGCTGCGTCGCGATGGCGTGGACCTGGGGGTGATGGATATCTACCTGTCGGCCGACGCGGCCCTGCTGCCGCCCCTGCGCGCGGCCCTGCTGGCGGCCGGTGCCGAGGAAAGACACCTGCACCTGGAGCCCCTGCGCCAGGGCGAGCCGGTAGTGTCCTCCCCCCTGTAGGAGCGGCCTCTGGCCGCGAACCGGCCTGGCACCCCGACCCTCTGTAGGAGCGGCCTCTGGCCGCGAACCGGCCTGGCACCCCGACCCCCTGTAGGAGCGGCCTCTGGCCGCGAACCAGCCCCGGATCCGCCAAGCGGTTCGCGGCCAGAGGCCGCTCCTACAGGGGGTTATTCCTGCACCGACACCCGTTCCCCGCGCAGGAACAGCTTCGGGTCCACCCGCGCGTCGTTGAGGCTCACACCCCAGTGCAGGTGCGGCCCCGTGGCGCGCCCGGTCTTGCCCACGGTGCCCAGGATATCGCCCTGCCGCACCGTCTGGCCTTCCTCGACCTGGATCTCGTGCAGGTGGCAGTACATGGTCACCAGGCCCTGGCCGTGGTCGAGGAACACCGTGTTGCCGTTGAAGAAGTACTCCCCCGTATCGATGACCCGCCCGCCGGCGGGTGCCAGGACGGGTGTGCCCTCGGGGGCGGCAATGTCCAGCCCGCTGTGCGGGTTGCGCGGCTGTTCATTGAAATAGCGGCGCAGGCCGAAGGGGCTGCTCTCCCGTCCGTCCACCGGCAGGGCCATCACCAGGCTGTCGGGCAGGTCGCTGGAGTAATGACGCAGCGCGGCCTGGATACGGCCGCGCTCGCGGGCGATGCGTTCCAGGTCCGGGCCGCTGGGCGTCACCCGGCGGGTGTCGGTGAGGGTGATGTGCTGGGTCTCATAGGCCTTGTCCTCGATGCGAAAGGCCAGCGCCTGGCGCTGGCCGTCCCGGGTGCTGACCTGGAGCTCCACCGCGCCGGGCTCGATGCCGAGGGGGATGCCCACCAGGGCCTGCCACTGGCCGTCCCGCTCCAGCACCAGCACCGGTTTGCCCTGGAAATGTACCTGTGGCCGTTGCGGGCTGGCCGACAGGGGCACCAGTGTCACTCCGCCGGGCACGGCGGCCAGGTGCGGCAGCTCCAGGGCGCCGACAGGGGCCAGGATCAGGCAGAGGAGGAGGGTGGCCAGGATGCGCTGCATGGTGGGACCTTTGTGTTGAACTGCCAGGACGTCGAGAGTGCCAGGAAAACCGGTATTGAACCACCAAGGCGTCAGGACACCAAGAAAACCCTCACTCACTTGCAGGCAACGGGTTCGTCATTGCGTCACACCCTTCGTCACCCAGGCCCGCCCTTCTATCATTAACTTAACCTAATGAAATCCATATAAACAATTTACTTTTGTTCAAGTATCGGCCTGCCTAAAGTGCAGGCGTCGGCCCCGGATCGTTGCCAGCGAGCCCCGATGTCGTGGCCGGATGCAAGATCACCCCCGCAACCCGGCGAGGTGGGCCGATGAGCTTCGAACCCGTGGTGTTGTTCTTCCTGCTCGGCGTGATCGCCGGCCTGCTGCGTTCCGATCTGAAGATCCCCGGCAGCATCTACGATGCCTTGAGCATCTACCTGCTGCTCGCCATCGGCCTGCAGGGCGGCGTCAAGCTCGCGAGCTACCCGCTGGCGGGGGTGCTGCTCGACGGTCTGATCATCGTCGCTATGGCGTCCGTCATTCCGCTGGTCGCATTCCCCCTGCTGCGCCACCTGGGACGCCTGGGCCGGGCCGATTCGGCGTCGATCGCCGCCCATTACGGCTCGGTCAGCGTGGTGACCTTCTCCGTCGGCGTGACCTTCCTCGGCCACGAGCTGCAGGACTACGAGGGCTACATGGTGGTGTTCCTGGTGCTGCTGGAGATACCGGCGCTGGTGATCGGCATCCTGCTGGCGCGCTTCGGGCAGGGCCAGGTGAGCTGGGGGCGGTTGATGCACGAGGTGTTCTTCGGCAAAAGCATCTACCTGCTCACCGGCGGCCTGGTCATCGGCTACGTCGCCGGCCCCGAGGCCATACAACCGCTCGACAAGGTATTCTTCGACCTGTTCAAGGGCATCCTCGCGCTGTTCCTGCTCGAGATGGGCCTGGTCGCGGCGGGGCGCATCACGGACCTGCGCAGCTACGGGGCCTTCCTGGTCGGCTTCGGCGTGGTGATGCCGCTGCTCGCCGCGGTAGGCGGTACCGCGGCCGGCGTGCTGCTCGGGCTGTCGGTGGGCGGCACGCTGCTGTTGGCGACGCTGTACGCCAGTGCCTCGTACATCGCCGCACCGGCGGCGATGCGCATCGCCGTCCCGGAGGCGAACCCGGCCCTGTCCATCGGCGCCTCGCTGGGCGTGACCTTCCCGTTCAACATCTTCTTCGGGATACCGATCTATTATTGGATGGCGCAGTATGCGCACGGCATCGGGACGTGAACGCCATGGCTGACCAGCAGATGTTCCTGCTCACCATCATCAGCGAGAGCGTGCTCGAGGATACGCTGATCGACGAGCTCACCGCGCTCGGCGCGCTGGGTTACACTATTACGGACGTGCGCGGGCGCGGCCATCACGGCCTGCGCACCGGCAACTGGCGCAAGGACAGCAACATCCGCCTGGAGGTGGTCGGCGACAGGGCCTTGTGCGACCGGATCGTCGCGCGCCTCAAGGAGGCCTATGACCGCGACTACGGCTTGTTGATGTTCAGCACGCCGGTCGACCTGCGCAACTGAGGGCGCCGGCCGTTCATCGTGAGCGCCGAGCCAACGTGCACCGCGGCTTGAAATAATTGCGCCGCCGGGAGTCCGGCGGCGCTTGATCGCACTCTTATGCAACGGAGCGGTGCTGGCTACTGCATTGGGCGGCAGCCGCATCGCTTCCGAATCCGCCTAGCGCTGTCCCTTGCGCCACGGACCTTCGATCACCAGCGTCAGACCGGGACTCTGTATGTTGACGAACATGAAGCGGCCGTTGTGCGAGAAGCAACCGCCCGCGAACTCCGAGCCGTTGAATACGTTCTCGGCGACCTTGAACAGTTCACCCTGCGCATTCACACCGACGATGTTGTTGCCGCCGGGGCCGTCCTCGTACAGGTACAGCCGGCCGTCCGGGCCCACGGCCATGTTGTCGGGTGCTTCCAGCATGTCGGCATCGGTCGACTCCACCACGAGCGTCGCGGTCTCGGTGACCGGATCGTAGGCCCAGACCTGGCCCTTGCCGATCTCGCCGCCGTTGGAGCACACGAAATACACCAGGCCGTTGCCGTACCAGATGCCCTCGCCGCGCGAGAACTTCGCCGCGCCCTTGGACTGCCCTTCGTAGCGCACGCTGTCGGTATCGGGGTCGACATTGTCGATATCCACCCACTCGCAGGCGAGCGGCTGCTGGAGCGTGCCCAGGAAGCCGGTCTTGGTGTCGGCGTGGGGGAAGTCCGTGAGCTTCAGTGCCTGGAGCTTGCCGCCCGCCAGCAGCTGGCCCGGCACATGGGGGATGTAGCGATAGAAGCAGCTGTCGCCCCGGTCTTCGGTCTGGTACACGACGCCGGTGCGCGGGTCGGTGGCCGTTGCCTCGTGATTGAAGCGTCCCATGGCGACGATGGGTTCGGCCAGCACCGGGCCGGCCGCGTCCGCCGGCACTTCGAATACATAACCGTGGCGCTGGGTGTAATTGTTGCTGGCGCCGGGCAGATCGACGTTTTCCTCGCAGGTCAGCCAGCTCCCCCAGGGGGTCAGGCCGCCGGCGCAGTTGTTGTTGGTGCCACCGAGGGAGGCGAAATGGCTAGCCAGGTGGCCCTTTTCGTCGAGCACCAGGGTGGTGGTGCCGCCGTTGCACCAGGTGTCGTACTTCAGGTGGTCGGGCACCGCCACGCCGGCGTTGTCGCCGAATTTGGTCTCGCGGTTGCGCAGCTCGTGGTTGCGCACCAGGATGGTGCTGCCTTGCGGGCCCTTGAACGCCGCCATGCCATCGTGATCGCCCGGCACCCGGGTGCCGTCGCTCATGGTCTGGCCGGTCCAGGAGATGACCCAGTAACGAAAGCCCTCCGGCAGGGTCATCAGCGGTGTCCCACGAAGATCGAACGCGACGGAACCGTCGAGCGCGTAGGAAATCAGGTCGTGGGTGTTCAGGGGCAGGGCCGGTGCGAGCGTGCCGAAACCGGGACCGAATACCGGGGCGCCGAGCGCGGAACGGCTGTAGAGCGAGGCGAGCGGGGCCAGCATGGCGCCGGCGCCCATGAGTTTCATAAAGTCACGACGGGAGGTGGGCATGGGTTTTCTCCGTTAGATTCTGGCGAATATGATTGTGCGGGTGATATCCGTGCATGCAGTCGTGCTGCGGTTGCGAATCTAGCGTTGCCCCATGACGTTATGGTGACGATCAGGTTGCGAAGTCGTGACTGAGTACTGGAAGGTATTAAAGGGATCCAAAAGGGGCCAGAGCCCTTTTTTCTGAACATCGTAGGTCAATTGTAGGAGCGGCCTTGGCCGCGAATGTTCGCGGGCAGAGCCCGCTCCTACAGCTGCGTCATGTGCCCTGTCATGTAGCAGCGAGGCAAAAAAAGGGCTCTGACCCTTTTACTTCATTGCTTTTTTCCCTTTTTTCAACCGGATTTTTGATCCACCCGCCGCTGCACGATACTGATGAGGCCGCCATCGGCCAGCCGGGTTTCCATCTGCTCGCCCAGCTCGACCTCCCCGGCGGTGCGCAGCAGGGCGCCGTCGCGCACCCGGCGGGTGATGCTGTAGCCGCGCCCCAGGGTGGCCAGGGGGCTGACGGTGTCCAGGGCGCGCACCAGCCCCTTGAGGGCCTGGCGCTGGCGCTCCAGCCGGTGTGCCAGGGCGGCGCGCAGGCGTCGTTCCAGCTCGCCGCGCCGGGCGGCCAGGCGTGCCAGGCGCGGGGCGGGTGCCAGGCCGCGCAGCCGCGCCTGCCACTGCGACAGGTCGATGCGCGCCCGGGCCAGGCGCCGGTCCTGGGCGCGGCGCAGGCGCTGGTCCAGCTCGTCCAGGCGCTGGGCGCGCTGGCGCAGGCGCTGGCCGGGGTGCTGGGCCTGCAGCCGCCGGCCCAGGCCCTCCAGGGCCTGGCGCGCCTGGCGCTGGTGCTGGCGCAGCAGGGTGAGCAGGCGGCCGTCCAGGCGCAGCAGCTGCTGCAGCCAGGCCTGGCCGTCGGGGCTGACGGCCTCCGCCGCCGCCGAGGGGGTGGCGGCGCGCAGGTCGGCGGCGAAATCGGCGATGGTGACGTCCACCTCGTGGCCCACGCCGCTCACCACCGGGATGGGGCTGTCGTACAGGGCGCGTGCCACCGCCTCCTCGTTGAAGGCCCACAGGTCCTCCAGGGAGCCGCCGCCGCGGGCCAGGATCAGCACGTCGCACTCGGCCCGTTCCCCGGCGCGGCGCAGGGCGGCGGCGATGCGCGCCCCGGCCCCCTCGCCCTGCACCGGCACCGGGTAGAGGACCACCGGGATGGCGGGGAAGCGCCGCGCCAGCACGCTGAGGATATCGCGGATGGCGGCCCCGCTGGGGGAGGTGACCACGCCGATGCGGCGCGGCAGGGCCGGCAGGGGGCGCTTGTGCTCCGGGGCGAACAGGCCCTCGGCGGCCAGGCGCTGCTTGAGGGCCTCGAAGGCCCGCTGCAGGGCGCCGGCGCCGGCCTCCTCCATGTGCTCGACGATCAGCTGGTAGTCGCCGCGGGCCTCGTAGAGGCTGATGCGGGCCCGCACCAGCACCTGGGTCCCGTCCGCCGGCCGGAAGCGCAGCAGCTGGTTGCGGTTGCGGAACATGGCGGCGCGCACCTGGGCCTGGCTGTCCTTGAGGCTGAAGTACCAGTGGCCGGAGGCGGGGCGCGCCAGGTTGGAGATCTCGCCTTCCACCCACAACAGGGGGAAATTGCCCTCCAAAACCATGCGCGCCTCGTGGTTGAGGCGGGAGACGCTGTAGATGTCCCGTTCCGGGCGGCTGTCGGGGGGGCTGGCCATGGCGGCAGGATAGCGGATTCCGCCCCGGCGGGAAAATTCCCCGTGCTCCTGCCCATTTACCCCTAGTCGCCCAAAACCTATAATGGGCGGTCTTCCAGACTGCCCCGAGACGGATACCCCCTATGCTGCGCATTGCCGAGGAAGCCCTCACCTTCGATGACGTACTCCTGCTGCCCGCCCACTCCCGGATCCTGCCCCGCGATGTCAGCCTCGCGACCCACCTGACCCGCGACATCCGGCTCAACATCCCCCTGGTGTCGGCGGCCATGGACACCGTCACCGAGGCGCGCCTGGCCATTGCCCTGGCCCAGGAGGGCGGCATCGGCATCGTGCACAAGAACATGAGCAACGAGCAGCAGGCGGCGCAGGTGCGGGCGGTGAAGAAGTTCGAGAGCGGGGTGATCAAGGACCCCATCACCGTCGGTCCCAACACCAGCATCCGCGAGGTGCTCGCCCTGACCCGCGCCAACAACATCTCCGGCGTGCCGGTGGTGGAGGGCGGCCAGCTGGTGGGCATCGTCACCAACCGCGATACCCGCTTCGAGACCCGCTACGACGCCCCCGTGTCCAGCATCATGACCCCCAAGGACAAGCTGGTGACGGTGAAGGAAGGCGCCGAGAAGGACGAAATCATCCGCCTGCTGCACGAGCACCGCATCGAGAAGGTGCTGGTGGTGGATGACCAGTTCCAGCTGCGCGGCCTGGTGACGGTGAAGGACATCCAGAAGGCCTCCGACAAGCCACTGGCCTGCAAGGACGATCAGGGCCGGCTGCGGGTCGGTGCCGCCGTGGGCGTGGGCGCCGGCACCGAGGAGCGCGTCGCCGCCCTGGTGGAGGCCGGCGTCGACGTCATCGTGGTGGACACCGCCCACGGCCATTCCCAGGGCGTGCTCGACCGCGTCACCTGGGTGAAGAAGCATTTCCCCGAGGTGCAGGTGATTGGCGGCAACATCGCCACCGCCGCCGCGGCCGAGGCCCTGGTCAAGGCCGGCGCCGACGCCGTGAAGGTGGGCATCGGTCCCGGTTCCATCTGCACCACCCGCATCGTCGCCGGCGTCGGTGTGCCGCAGATCAGCGCCGTGGCCAACGTGGCCGCCGCCCTGAAGGACACCGGCGTGCCCCTGATCGCCGACGGCGGCATCCGCTACTCGGGCGACATGGCCAAGGCCATCGTCGCCGGCGCCCACTGCATCATGGTGGGCAGCATGTTCGCCGGCACCGAGGAGGCCCCCGGCGAGGTGGAGCTGTTCCAGGGCCGCTCCTACAAGTCCTACCGCGGCATGGGTTCCCTGGGTGCCATGGGTGGTTCGCAGGGCTCCAGCGACCGCTACTTCCAGGAAGGCAGCGAGGCCGAGAAGCTGGTGCCGGAAGGCATCGAGGGCCGCGTACCCTACAAGGGCTCGCTGCAGCCGGTCATCCACCAGCTCATGGGTGGCCTGCGCTCCAGCATGGGCTACACCGGTTGCGCCACCATCGAGGAGATGCGCACCAGGCCCGAGTTCGTGCGCGTCACCAACGCCGGCATGGCCGAGAGCCATGTGCACGACGTGCAGATCACCAAGGAAGCGCCGAACTACCGGGTGTAGGAATACCCGGGGACGGATTGCAACCCTGTCCCCAACCCCCCTGTAGGAGCGGCCTTCGGCCGCGAACCGATGTGCCGATGCCGGTTCGCGGCCAGAGGCCGCTCCTACAGGGGCCATGACCGCCACTTTCACTTCGCGCCAGACTAAGGTACCGCCTTGACCACCCACACCGACATCCACGCCCACCGCCTGCTGATCCTCGACTTCGGTTCCCAGTACACCCAGCTCATCGCGCGCCGGGTGCGCGAGATCGGCCTGTACTGCGAGATCCATCCCTTCGACATGGACGACGCGGAACTGCGTGCCTTCCGACCGAAGGGCATTATCCTCTCCGGCGGTCCGGAGACGGTAACGACGGAATTCACCCCGCGCGCGCCCCAGGCGGTGTTCGAGCTGGGTGTGCCGGTGCTCGGCATCTGCTACGGCATGCAGACCATGGCCCAGCAGCTGGGCGGCAAGGTCGAGAACGCCGACCACCATGAATACGGCTATGCCCAGGTGCGCGCCCGCGGCCACAGCCGTCTGCTGACCGACATCGAGGACCACGCCAGTCCCGAGGGCTACGGCCTGCTGGACGTGTGGATGAGCCATGGCGATCGCGTCATCGACCTGCCGCCGGGCTTCAAGCTGATGGCCAGCACCGACAGCGCCCCCATCGCCGGCATGGCCGACGACGAACGCGGCTACTACGGCGTGCAGTTCCACCCCGAGGTGACCCACACCAACCAGGGCGGCCGCATCCTGCAGCGCTTCGTGCGCGACATCTGCGGCTGCGAGACCCTGTGGACGCCGGACAACATCGTCGAGGAAAGCATCCAGGCCGTGCGCGCGCAGGTGGGCGACGAGGAGGTGCTGCTGGGCCTGTCCGGTGGCGTGGACTCTTCCGTGGTGGCGGCCCTGCTGCACAAGGCCATCGGCGACCAGCTCACCTGCGTGTTCGTGGACAACGGCCTGCTGCGTTATAAGGAAGGTGACCAGGTGATGGCTACCTTCGCCGAGCACATGGGCGTGAAGGTGATCCGTGTCGACGCCGAGGCCCGGTTCCTGGCGGCCCTGGAAGGCGTCGAGGACCCGGAGCGCAAGCGCAAGATCATCGGCAACCTGTTCATCGAGGTGTTCGAGGAAGAAGCGGCCAAGCTCAAGAACGCCACCTTCCTGGCCCAGGGCACCATCTACCCCGACGTGATCGAGTCCGCCGGCGCCAAGACCGGCAAGGCGCACCTGATCAAGTCCCACCACAACGTCGGCGGCCTGCCCGAGCACATGAAGCTCAAGTTGCTGGAACCGCTGCGCGAGCTGTTCAAGGACGAGGTGCGCAAGCTGGGCGTGGAGCTGGGCCTGCCCTTCGACATGGTCTACCGCCATCCCTTCCCGGGCCCGGGCCTGGGCGTGCGCATCCTCGGTGAGGTGAAGAAGCCCTATGCCGACATCCTGCGCCTGGCCGACCACATCTTCATCGAGGAACTGCGCAAGCATGACCTCTATGACAAGACCAGCCAGGCCTTCGCCGTGTTCCTGCCGGTCAAATCCGTGGGCGTGACCGGCGACGGCCGCCGCTACGATTACGTAGTGGCGCTGCGCGCCGTGGAGACCATCGACTTCATGACCGCGCGCTGGGCGCACCTGCCCTACGAGTTCCTCGACCTGGTGTCGCGGCGCATCGTCAACGAGGTGAAGGGCATCTCGCGCGTGGTCTATGACATCACCGGCAAGCCGCCGGGGACCATCGAGTGGGAATGATCACACGTTAGGCAATGGCTGGTAATAACTGGCACAAATACACATTTAAGCCCATGTTTATATGGGCTTTTTTGTTTTTATGTCTGGCAGCGTTTGGCAACTGATGGCAGCGGTAAGCACCGCTTGAGCGTGGTATCCAAGGTGGTATTATCGGGACATGATGCCATGAGCGATAGCCGATACCATGCTGCTTGATCTTATGTGTTCATGGTATCGATATTTCTTAACTGATTGTATTTGTTGGTTTTATTGAATAATTTTGGATGGTTTTTCAGCATGGTATCGAAATCGAAGAAGGATAAGACTCTTGCTGACCGATACCAAGCTGCGCAACCTCAAGCCGAGGGATAAACTCTACAAGGTGAATGACCGGGATGGCCTCTATGTGGCTGTCACCTCTGCCGGTTCCATTTCATTCCGTTACAACTACTCGATCCATGGCAGACAAGAGACAATCACCTTTGGCCGCTATGGCGTTGGGGGGATCACTCTGGCAGAAGCCCGTGAGCGACTTGGTGAAGCCAAGCGGATGGTCGCTGATGGAAAGTCGCCAGCGAAGGAGAAGGCACGAGACAAGGCGCGTGTAAAAGGGGCTGAAACCTTTGGTGCCTGGGCGGAAAAGTGGCTACGTGGCTACCAGATGGCCGACTCTACTCGTGATATGCGTCGCTCGGTTTATGCGAGAGAGCTGGAAGCAAAATTCGGCAACCAGAAGCTGACCGAAATCACCCACGAGGACTTGCGAGCACTGACCGACGCCATCGTAGAGCGCGGTGCGCCTGCTACGGCGGTTCATGCGCGTGAGATTGTACTCCAGGTATACCGCTGGGCGACCGAGCGAGGCCAGAAGGTTGAGAACCCGGCAGACTTGGTTAGGCCAGCAAGCATTGCCAGGTTTGAGCCGCGGGATAGAACTCTGACGCCCGAAGAAATCAGAGTGATGTACCAGTACATGGGGCGTATTGGCACATCACCATCGATCCGGGCGGCGGTCAAACTGCTACTGCTGACGATGGTGCGAAAAAGCGAGCTGACGAATGCCACCTGGAGCGAGATCAACTTCAGTGAAGCGCTCTGGACGATCCCCAAGGAACGGATGAAACGGCGAAACCCTCACCTGGTATTTCTATCCCGCCAAGCCCTGGACATCCTCATTGCTTTGAAGACGTTTTCTGGTGGGTCAGACTATGTTCTGCCGTCACGTTACGATTCAGACGTACCCATGAGCAGCGCCACGCTGAACCGGGTCATGACAATGACCTACAAGCTAGCTCAGAAAGAAGGAAGGCCACTTGCCAAGTTCGGGCCGCACGATCTGCGGCGCACGGCCAGTACCTTGCTGCATGAAGCTGGATACAACACCGACTGGATAGAGAAATGCCTGGCGCATGAGCAAAAGGGGGTGAGGGCGATCTATAACAAAGCCGAGTATCGCGACCAGCGCACAACGATGTTGCAGGACTGGGCGGATATGATTGATGAGTGGACGGCCTAGGCTCGGACTATTGTCGTTTTCCTAAAATATTGGAGGGTTGCTAATTCTGATATCTTTGATAGCATAAGAAACGCATTAATTTTGATGCCGATTTTCCATTCAAGGCCGCCCTCCGGCATCGGGCAGGTCAACTACCGATTAGCAGACGCTACTCGATGAATAGCTCGCTTGAGTGATCAAGCGCATTCATTTGAGAGGTATTGACCATGCACATTGCCAAAACCCTCATCAACAGGAAGCAGCTCCTGGAGATGATCCCTCTTTCAACGCGCACAATTTATAACCTGGAACAGCGAGGGGAATTCCCGAGGCGCATTGCGCTTACAAGCAGAAATGTTGCTTGGGATTTGTCGGAAGTAGAGGAATGGATAGAGACGCGTAAAGCGTCTGGAATCCAGGCTACTCGACCTGGCAACACCATAGGGGCCTAACAGTATGGCCCTTGATCTTATGGCGGCCTTTTCGGAAATGCCGCCGCCTCTTGATTATGTTTTACCTAACATGGTTTCCGGTACGGTAGGGGCTTTGGTTTCACCAGGTGGTGCCGGAAAATCCATGCTGGCCTTACAGTTCGCCACCCAGATCGCTGGAGGCCCGGACTTGCTGGAAGTCGGAGAATTTCCTGTTGGTCCAGTTATCTATCTCCCTGCTGAAGATCCTCCTGTTGCTATCCATCACCGATTACATGCGCTTGGGGTACATCTCACTGCCGAGCAGCGGCAAGCCGTTGCTGAGGGGTTGCTGATTGAGCCGCTGATAGGAAGGTGTCCCAACATTATGTGTCTCGATTGGTTTGATGGCCTTAGGGGGTTTTACCCCGTTTCCACGGACAGTTGAGTTAAGAGTAATTGCTTCTGCCTAG
>OBJA01000391.1_pt1 | contig 39394 bp, 37 predicted proteins | sample 1519751 | NCBI WGS metagenome assembly OBJA01 (sample SAMEA3881238, study PRJEB22517) | soil metagenome | biome: lake sediment; feature: soda lake sediment; material: sediment, water from around vicinity | place: India | collected 2013-12-23 | depth 3 m
AGAATGAAAATAATTAACAATAATTAAAAAATATGGAAAGAAAGCCTTATTTTATTTCGAGATGGAGCATTCCTATTGCAGGTTTTTTGTTCACACTAATGGTAGGAACAGCTTATGCCTATAGTGCCTTTATAAATCCCATGACTGAGGCCTATGGATGGTCAAAAACCGAAGCCAATATTCCATTTTTGGTTTTTATTTTTATGTCAGCTGTAATGACAATACCTGCTGGCAGATTGCAAGATAAAATAGGACCCCGAAAAACGGGGATTATGGCTGCTGTTTTATTTTTGATTGCATATACTTTGGCTTCATTTGTCGGAAGTTTTCCATATACTTGGTATCTTGTACTAACCTATGGGCTACTTGGTGGAACAGCAGGAGGAATTGGTTATGCTTGTGCAATACCTCCTGCAAGAAAATGGTTGCCGGATTTCCCCGGTTTTGCAATGGCAATTTCAGTTACAGGAATGGGTTTATCAGCTGTTGTATGGGCTCCCTTAAAAGCAAAAATTCTCATTCCTGATTACGGAATTGAGCAAACATTTTTTATCATTGCAATTATTACATTCACAGGTTCTTTATTGGCATCGTGGTTAACAAGGAATCCTCCGGCTGGATGGAAGCCATTGAATTGGTCGCCCGAAACATGTAAAAAGAAATCCACAGCAATATTAAGTGAATCCACATCAAAAGAGATGCTTAAAAGTCCAAAATTCTGGTATATATGGACAATCTTTACCCTAATTCTTTTTGGTGGTTTTGTTTGTCTTACTTTAATAATTCCATACGGAATAGAAATGGTAAAACTTGAACCGGTAAAAGCTGCATTTGCATTATCTATCTTTGCTTTTTTTAACGGATTTGGTCGCCCTCTTGCTGGTTTTTTGGGAGATAAATTCGGAGCATTGCAAGTTTTGATAGTAACTTATATGTTGCAGACAAGTACATTCTTTTTGTTTCCATATTTTGCAACTAGTCAGGCTATATTATATATATTTTCAGGTTTTTTGGGTTGGGGATTTGCAGCATCAATGGCTTTATTCCCAAGTATTACAGCAACAAATTTTGGAACAAAAAATCTGGGAATGAATTATGGGATTGTTTATACCGCTTTTGGTACAGGAGCAATCGCTTCAATTCTCGGATCATGGCTCTACGATACAACAGGCAGTTACAGCCCTGCGTTTATTACCGGAGGAATTCTTGCTGCAACAGGACTCATTTTGGGTATTATTCTAAAGAAAAAATATGGAGTAAGGTAGTAAAACTGAAAATAATTCATCGAAAAGATAATGATTTGCTTAGCTTTTTATGATTTTTTCTTATATTGCAAACTGTAAAACCTAGGCTTTGACCTATGAATCTCAGGATTGTTGTAATATGCCTGCTGTTTGCATGCTTAACTGCAACAGAATGCTTTTCGCAAAGAGAATTCCAATTTGATGCAAAGACAAGGTTAATTATAAAATTAAAGAATTCAATTTCAGAAGTAGCGGCACACAAGTTGATGGACATTAAACCTTAAAATATTGTTTATGAAAAATTTACTATTTATTATTTTTATCATCTTTTGTTTAAACTCATATTCACAAGAAGTTCGTGACAATTCGGGACGTTTAGAAGGCCGTTGGAGTGATACAGATTATAGGGATTCCTCCGGAAGATTAAGCTACAGAATTGATAACAGCGGAGATGTAAGAGATTCCTCCGGAAGACTTATACTTAGAGTTAGTGGCTCAGACTTTAGAGATTCGTCAGGCAGACTGATTGGCAGATTGAACAAAGATGACGTGCGTGATAGCAGTGGCCGGCTTCTGGGAAGAATAAGCGACAACGGTGATGTAAGAGATAGTTCAGGAAGACTTCTTGGACGTGCAAATGGAATCTCAAAGGAGAAAGCAGCAGTAACATTCTTCTTTGTTAATATGCTCTAATAAAAAAAGCAGAACTTAAGGTCCTGCTTAATTATGCATATTAAAATAGCTTAACAGCCATCATTTTTCTTCTCAGCAACTGCTTTTTCTTGAGTTTCTTCAGGATAGTTTTCTTGCTGATTTTCAGTCTTTTCTTCTACATTCTCACTTCCTTTTTTCTCATGTGTATGCTCACAGTCTTTTGATTGTTCAGTAGCTACACAATTATTGTTTTCTGATTCTGTTTTAGCTTCGCTAGCACATGAAATAAAGAAAAAAGCTGGAACAATAAGTAATAAAAACATTAGTTTTTTCATAATCGTTACTTTTAAATTAAATTTTATATTCTCAATTTATTTTTATAATCTTTATATAAACAATAAGCACTAATATTTTGTTCATTTGTTGAAATTAATTATATTTAAAAATTATAATAATATATCGAGTTATCCCTAGAATTCTTTTTATAGTAGCAATACGAATATGAAAAATAAATGGACCCTTTCAAAAATATCTGATTTGTCAGAAAAAACAATCATTATAACCGGTGCAAACAGTGGTTTAGGCTACGAATCAGCAAAAGTATTTGCGGGTAAGGGTGCTACAACGATAATAACTGCACGTACAATAGAAAAAGGAGAATATGCAAAGTCTGAAATTTTAAAAACATTTCCAGCAGCAAAAATTGATGTAATGATTTTGGATTTGATGGACTTAAACTCAGTTCATCAATTTGCAGTAAGTTTTAAAGACAAATATGATAGGCTTGATATTCTATTGAATAATGCTGGAATTATGATGACTCCATACAAACTATCAAAACAAGGCTTTGAATCCCAAATGGCAACTAATCATCTTGGGCATTTTGCTCTTACAGGTTTATTAATTGATGTTTTAATAAAAACTCCAGAGTCAAGAATTATTAATGTAAGTAGTTTAGCCCATAAACAAGGTAAAATCAGATTTGATGATTTATTCTTCGAAAATGAGAAAAATTACAGTCCAATGAAAGGCTATGGAAGGTCAAAACTTTCTAATTTATTATTCACATACGAATTACAAAGGTTTTTAAGTCTAAATAAAAAAAATACAATTGTATTGGCAGCTCACCCGGGTGCCTCACATACTAATCTTGGCAATCATCTTGTTGGAAGTTTTCTTTACAAGATACTCTGGCCTTTAGCAAAAATCATGACACAAAAACCTTCTACAGGAGCTTTGTCGCAGATAAGGGCTGCTGTTGACCCTAATGTAAGCGGAGGAGAATATTTTGGACCCTCAGGTTTTTTTCAAATGGGCGGATATCCTGTAATTGTAAAATCAAATTCAAAATCTCACGATATAGATGCTGCTCAAAAATTATGGAAGGAATCAGAAAAGGCAAGTGGAATATATTGGAATACAAAAATAAAATAACTTCAATAATTCTTGTATAGAAATACCGAAATGTATAAAATTTGTTAAAAAACATTGCAATTCTTAATAATTATAATATTTTTGAGTGTTAAATAGATTCGGAATAATTTTTGAATACTCCGAACCAAAACACGAATAATTATGAAACGACTATTTCCATTACTAATTGCAATGATTGTTTTCAGTCTCACAATAACAGCTCAAACCGACAATCATTGGAGAGGCGAACAAAGAACCGGTATTTATAACGAATCAAATCTTTTAAAAGAATGGCCGGACGATGGTCCTGAAATGATTTGGGCATTCGAAGAATTAGGCAAAGGCTTCACTTCTGTGGTTCCGGCTAGTGGAAAAATATTCATCACCGGACTGATTGACAAAATTGGCTTTCTTTTTATCCTAAGTATGGATGGTAAACTTGAAAAGAAAATTCCTTACGGAGTAGAAGTTTATGGGAGAGCTGAATACCCAGGAACAAGAAGCTCTCCTGCAGTTGTCGAAAATCTGGTTTATATTCCATCAGGTCATGGAAAACTAATTTGTCTTGACTGGAAAACTGAAAAAAAAGTTTGGTCTATTAATCTGTTCGAAGATTTTGACGGAAAAAACATCCGATGGAGCATAACCGAAAATCTTATTGTTGACGGAGATGTTGTATATGTTGCCCCTGGAGGAGAAAAGTATAATGTTGTTGCTCTGAATAGATTTACAGGTGAGCCTATTTGGATTAGTGCCGGGAAAGGAGAATTATCTGCTTATTGCTCGCCATTATTATTTGAACATAACAATAGAAAAATACTTGCCACAATGATGGGAGAACATATACTCGGATTCGATGCAATTAATGGAAAACTTCTCTGGTATTATCCATATAAAAACAGACACAATATATACCCTAATACCCCTATTTATCACAATGGAGAAATATATTTCTTCAGTGGTTACGGTAAGGGAGGTCAAAAATTTAAACTAAATGATGATGGTAGTAAAATTACTCTTTTATGGACGGACGAAACACTCGACAATCAAATGGGTGGAGCAATTTTAATGAATGGATACATTTATGGTTCTGGACATAATAACAGAAGTTGGTATTGCCTCGATTGGGAGACAGGTAAAGTGGTATATGAATCCTCAGAAATTGCCAAAGGAACTGTGATTGCAGCAGATGGAATGTTGTATGCTTATTCTGATCGCGGAGAACTTGCTCTAATAGAACCAAAAAATGGAAGTTTTAAGATAGTCAGCAAAACAGATATTACTCTGGGATCTGAACAACACTGGGCACATTTGGTAATACATAATGGAATTTTATATGTCAGACATGGTGAAGCTTTAATGGCTTTTGATGTCAGGAAAAAGTAGTTACTATTAGTAATGAAATCGCCACAATCAAAATTATTAACATATTTACCATACATAGTTACTGTTCTGGCTATTTCATCTATAATCTATTTTTTAGCGAAAGATCCCACTGCCTCTTTTGAGATATCTGAACCCGGCAAAGATGGGTTTATTGATGCAAATGAAATCGACGAAAACATTAATATTGGGGAACACTTTAAAGTATTTATAAAAAATTCAAATATCTCAGGAAAAGAAAACTGGACATCTTTCAGAGGAATAAATTCTGATAATATATATTACTCCGATATATCACTAATTGACAATTTTAACGAATCAACACCGGAAGTGTTATGGACCGTTGATATGGGCGAAGGTCATGCTGGAGCGGCAATTTATGAGGGATTTGTATATGTTCTCGACTACGACGAAGATATACGTGCAGATATGTTAAGATGTTTTTCTTTATCTACAGGCGAAGAAATATGGAGAAGATGGTACAATATTCAGATTCGCAGAAATCATGGCATGTCAAGAACAGTACCGGCAGTAACAGAAAAATTCATCCTTACAATCGGACCTCGAGGTCATGTGATGTGTCTTAATCGCGAAAATGGAGATTTTTTGTGGGGACTGGACATTGCAAAAGAATTTGAGAGCGAAATCCCTTTATGGTACACAGGTCAATGCCCTCTAATTATTGATGATGTTGCAATTATCGCAACAGGAGGAAATGCATTATTGATTGGAATTGACTGCAAAACCGGCGAAATCATTTGGAAAACACCAAACCCAGACAACTGGCTTATGTCCCATTCTTCTATTATGCCTTACGAATTTGAGGATGTAAAAATGTTTGTTTACGCAGCGGTCGGTGGTGTCGTAGGTGTAGCTGCCGATGGAGACGATACCGGTAAGATACTGTGGAAAACTAATTTGTTTAATCACAATGTAGTTGCCCCCTCCCCTGTTTGCATGCCTGACGGTAAAATATTTCTTTCGGCTGGATATGGTGCAGGCAGCAGTTTATTGCAATTAAGAAAAACTATCGAGGGATTCACGATTGAAGAAACAATGTCATACAAACCGGGAGCAGGATTAAGCAGCGAACAGCAAACTCCGATATTATTAAACGGTTATATGTATGGAATAATGCCAAAAGATGCCGGACAATACAGAAATCAATTTGTTTGTGTAAAAGCTGACAATCCAACAGAAATAATCTGGTCAAGTGGCTCGTCCAATAGGTTTGGACTTGGACCATACATTCTTGCAAACAATAATTTTTATTTACTAAATGATGATGCCAGTTTCACTGTTGTAAGACTAAGCACACAATCATACACCGATGCCGGAACAGTTAAACTCTTTGATGGTTTTGACGCTTGGGCACCAATTGCAATTGCCGATGGATATATGGTTTTGAGAGATTCTGAAACCTTAATGTGTATCAAAATAAAAAAGCATGAGTAAAAAAATCTCCATATTAATAATTGCCGGAATATCAATAGTACTAATCTTTCTACTGATTGGTCACATTTACAATAAATCAGGAGGCAAGTCTGTAAGTCCGTTTAAATACAATCTCGAAGATTTTCACTCTGTTGAGGATAAGTTTATAAGTCACACCGAGGTAAGACAAATCAATCTGCCTCAAAAAAATTATATTGACATTGATTATCTTAATGGTAAAATTTACCTTCTTAGCGAAGATGAATTACAAATAATACTGCCACAAGGAACAGAATTCTTAAAAATTCTTATAGAGCAGAATCCTTCATCTTTTACTGTATCAAAATCCGGGGACATTTATATTTGTTACGAGAGTTACATTATTAGTTATAATTCTGATGGCAAAGAGTTTAGAAAATCTGAAGCCGAGTTTGCAGATTCTTATTTTTCGTCAATAGCAGTTGGCAAAGATTTAGTTTTTGTTGCTGATGCAGGAAAAAAACAAGTTATCATTTATGATAAAGATTTGGTCAAAGTTTTATCTTTTAAAGGAGAATCAGGAGTTTCTGATGAGCATGGGTTTATTGTCCCCGGCAATCAGTTTGCTTTAGCAATTGATGCTGACGATGAATTATGGGTTGTAAATCCGGGATTACATGCAATACAAAACTATTCACATGAAGGGCGTCTGCGAGGATATTGGAGTAAGACTTCTTTCGAACCAGATGGTTTTACAGGCTGCTGTAATCCGTGCTTCTTAAGAATACTAAATAATGGAGATATGCTTACTTCCGAAAAAGGATTGGTAAGAGTTAAAATACATAAAGAATCAGGAGAATTGATTTCAATAGCAGCTCCTCCGGAAAAATTCAAGACAGGCGGATCGGCTCCTGCTATCGCATTTGATGAAGACGATAATATTATAATTTTAGATTTTGATAATAATATGATTAGATTCTTCAATAAATCTGATATTTTTGAAAATTAAAACTAAGATAATGTTAAAACAAGATAAAATAATAAAATCTGTTCGTATAACATTCATAATATTGATAACTGTGTTTTTGGGTTTGTCTGCTTATAATTCAATTACTAAAACAGAAAAGACTGTTATAGTAACAGAAAAGCGGGATGCTTGCAGCGGCTGTCCAAATAAGAATCAATGCAGTAAAAACAAAACAGAAAAATCATGTAATATTAATCAAACTAATAATGAGGAATAGTATATGAATAAAAGCATAAGACAAATATTCAGCATTACAGTTAGATACGGACTACTAGTAGGGATTATTCTTATTTTTGCAGCATCAATCAGCAAAGAAACTCCATCGAAGTTGGTGTGGCAGATAGACCCTGACTTGTGCACCGCTTGTGGATTATGCGCTACTTCTTGTGTTCTAAATCCTTCTGCCGTTAAATGCGTGCACGTTTATTCAATGTGCGGATACTGCGATTTGTGTGGTGGATATTTAAAGCCCGGTCATATGGGTAGAAATACAGCTGCCGAAAATCAACTGTGCCCCACAGCTGCAATTGAGAGAAAATTCATTGAAGAGCCTTATTATGAATATAATATTAACGAAGACTTATGTATCGGCTGCGGTTTGTGTGTAAAAGGTTGTGCTGCGTTCGGAAACAGTTCTTTTCAATTGCAGATAAAACATGATATTTGTAAAAACTGTAATCAGTGTGCAATTGCAACAAAATGCCCCTCAAATGCCATAAAGAGAGTTGCCGTAAATGATCCATATATGATTAGAGGACAACAACATCAAAAAACAAAAGAGTAGAATGAAGATTTCTAGTAAAAATATAATTTTTGGATGCCGATTCAAAGCTACTACATTAAAGTTGTTGATATTGCCAATTCTATTTTTCTTTGCAAGTGAACTATTTTCGCAACAACAGCGTTTTCCTCAACCGGAATTTCATACAGAATATCAGATGCCCGAGAAAGTTGAACCAGCACCTCGTTCCGGCACAATGGAATATATTGATTTACTTATTCTTATTTCAGTTCTGGCTCTCTCTACTTTTATAATCTTCAAAAAACGTTCAAGAAAGTGGATAATCTGGATTTCGTTTTTTACTTTGATTTATTTCGGTTTTTACAGGAATGGATGTATCTGCTCAATCGGCGCACTTCAAAATGTAGGATTATCGCTTTTTGCTGATTTCTACACTGTTCCATTAACTGTTCTGGCATTTTTTGCTATTCCTCTGATACTTGCATTGTTTTTTGGAAGAATATTTTGTGGCTCAGCATGTCCTCTTGGAGTTATTCAGGATTTAGTAATTTTTAAACCTATTAAACTGAGTAAATCTCTAAGAACCGGATTAGGAGTTATTCCATTTATTTACCTCGCCTTGGCTTTATTATATGCAATTACAAATACAGACTTTATAATTTGCAAATATGACCCATTTGTTGGGATATTCAGAGTTTCGGCAGAGTTTGGAATGGTAATTTTGGGAGCAGTTTTCCTAATCTCCGGAATGTTTATTGCTAGGCCATTTTGCAGATTCTTTTGTCCTTACGGAGCATTACTAAAAATCTGTTCGCTGAATTCGCGTAATCATTTATCAATAACTCCTAAAGATTGTATAAACTGCAATTTATGCAAAGATGCATGTCCATTTCAGGCAATAGAATATCCAAATGAAGATGAAATTGTAAAAAAGGACGATAAAAAGTTTCGTAAATTCATAGTGTACGCCTTACTTATCCCTGTTTTCACAGTTTTAGGCGGATATGTTGTTTCTCTAAACTATAAAGTACTGTCTGCATATCATCCTGATGTTAAACTTGCTGCTAAAATAATTTCAGATTCCGGCGAAAACAATACTGATGATATATATGTAGAAACATTTCTCGCTTCAGAAAGGACAGTTGATGAATTGTTACAAGACGCCCAAATTATTCAAAATAAATTTAAAACCGGATCATGGATAATGGGAGGCTTTATTGGTCTTGTAATTTCATTAAGCCTACTTAATCTCTTTATCTTCCGGAAAAGAAAGATTTACGAACCAAACAAAGGGAATTGTTTCAGTTGCGGAAGATGCATGGAATACTGTCCGGTAGGTAAACCAGATCATCCGTATTTTGAAGAACATCCTGAAATGAGGAAATTGGGATGATTAGGTGGGTGGCTTCGGCTGCGCTTGTATTAGTCGGTGGCTTCGGCTGCGCTCAGCCACCTTAACATACTACAAAGCAAGGTGGCTGAGCGCAGCCGAAAACCACACTTATCAAAAATAAATTTTCAAAAACACAGTTTAAAACTTTTATTTATCTTTGTAGGAGTATGGATAAAGATAATAATGCACACATATATAAACGCATTGCAATAATCTCAGGAGGCTTTACGCTTCTAGTTGCTCTGCTTTTGCTGATTAACTATTTTCAGATTAACAGCCATGACCCGATTAATAGTAAAACATTGGTGTTATTAATCGAAAGCTTATCGGCAGAACCTGATAATGAGCAACTGATTCAGGAAGTCCGAAATTTTGATTTACTCGCACGTAAAGCATTTTTCAATTCCATTTGGCAAATACAAACATTATCTTTTATTCTGATTTTAGGTGCTATTACATTTGTCGCATCATTACGGATATATACAAAACAACTACATGTAATCTCTTTATCAAAAGATGAAAGTAATACAAGCAGTAAACAAAGAAGCTTAGCACAAATGGGGCTATTATCAGTCGCAATCGTAATTGTTTTATTCTCAATATCGTCCGCTTACCTTTCGACTGATTATTACAAAATATATCAGCCTTCCAACTCAATACAAGACACAGAGGATGATGAAATTGAAAGAATCACATTAAGTTCGCAAGAGTCTATTGAAATTGTTGAAGTTGAAACAGATAGCATTGAATCAATAGAAGCTGATAGTATTGGACCTGACGTAAGCATAATACCGTTTACCGAGGCAAATGTACGCTTAAATCATAATACATTTCGTGGACCATGGGGACATGGAATCAGTTATAGACGGAACTTACCGACAACATGGAATGTTAATACAGGAGAAAACATTATATGGAAAACAAAAATACCTGTGCATGGTTATAATTCTCCTGTAATCTGGCAGGATAAACTATTTCTTTCGGGTGCAAGTAGTACTAAAAGAGTGGTTTATTGCATTGACATAAACACAGGCAAATTATTGTGGGAAAGAGAAGCAAATAATATTCAGGGCTCTCCTTCGGTTCCTCCTAAAACTACCGAAGACACAGGACTTGCTGCTGCAACACTTGCTGTTGACAACGAAAGAGTTTATGCAATTTTCGGTACAGGAGATATTATTGCGTTTGATTTTGACGGAAATCGAGTTTGGGCAAGAAATCTGGGAGTTCCTTCAAATCATTATGGACATTCATCTTCTTTAATTGTTTGGGCAGGAAAAGTTTTCGTGCAATACGACACACAAGCCGGAAGTAAAGTTATGGCTCTAAGCACCACAACAGGAAACACTGTGTGGCAAACCGCCAGAACAGATGATGTGTCATGGAGTTCGCCTATTCTAGCTAAAGTGGATGGGAAGTTTCAGCTAATTCTATTATCATTACCCGGATTTTCGGGTTACGATATTCACACAGGTCAACAATTATGGTATGTAGAGTGTATGTCAGGTGAAGTTGGCACCTCTCCTGCTTTCGGAGACGGTCTTGTTTATGCCGGAAATGAATACGCAAAACTAGTAGCAGTCGACCCAAAAACAGGAGAAATAGTTTGGGAAGATAATTACTACTTGCCCGAGGTTTCTAGTCCTGTTTATCATGATGGCCTGCTATACATTGCTACAAGCTACGCAGTTGTCGCATGCTTCGATGCTAAAACCGGCGAATTTATATGGGAATATGATGCTAACAGAGGTTTTTACTCATCACCAGTTATTGCAGATGGAAAACTGTATGTCTTCGATCTTGATGGCAAGGCATATATTTTTAGACCAGGAAGAGAACCAAGATTAATCTCATCCCCTATAATGGGTGAAAGTGTTTTTGCTACCCCTGTATTCACTGATGGAAGAATGTATATTAGAGGTAATAATAATCTTTATTGTATAGGGGCGAAATAATTTAATTATTTCGTAATTTGCAGAAAATTATAGTATTTAATTCCCATATTTGCTTAATGGATTTTTTGATGAAATATTTTTATTCTGTATTCATATTAGTTTTTATCAATGTAAATATGCAAGCTCAGATTTCTGAATCAAAATCAATAACATATATTCATCAATCTAAACCAAGCATGATGGCTCGTAATGTTAAGTGTGGAGCAAGATTGTTCTTACCAAAAAACAGTATTAATAAGAAACTGAATAAAGATAATTTCGTGTCGGAAGCTGCCAATATTCCAAAAAAATATTACAAAGAATTTCAGATTGATATATACCAAGTATATTCCAGAAATGTCTATGAAATTTCTCCTAAGGAGCTTAAATCCGGAAAATATATTTTGTATTTGCATGGAGGCGGATATATTAACAATATTATGGGAGCACATTGGGATTTTGTCGCACAACTTGTACGTGAAACCGGTTGTGTTGTAATAATTCCCGATTATCCGCTGGCACCTTCTTCAACTTATATTGATGCTTTTGCAATGCTTGATGAAATATATAAAATAATTTTGAGACAAACAAATTCGCAAAAAGTAATATTTTTCGGTGACTCCGCTGGAGGAGGCTTAGCACTTTCATTTGCAGAGGAATTAAAACGAGAGGGGATGGCTCAACCCCAACAGCTAATCCTAATTTCTCCTTGGCTCGATGTTTCTATGACAAATCCTGAAATTGAACATGCTCAAAAAAAAGATCCAATTTTAAGTGCAGAAAATCTAGTTTTGGCAGGTATTGCTTGGTCTGGAAATTCAGATACTAAGAACTATATGGTAAGTCCTATATACGGTAACTTAAGCGGGCTTGCGAAGATTAACGTATTTATTGGCACACACGATGTTTTGTATCCAGACTGTAAAAAACTAAAATCCTTGATGGAAGAGCAAAACATTTCAATAAATTACTTTGAGTATCCAAAAATGTTTCATGTTTGGGTCTTGTTCCCTTTCATAAAGGAATCAAAAATTGCAAAAAAACAAATCTACGATTTGATTATCAACTGATTTTAAATGAGTTTGAAAACTCATTTTATCATGATTGTGATAATTATAAATCATTTTTTCAACTTAAAAAGTTATATCTTTTTTATTAAAAAAAAAAAATAATAAAAATATTTTGGTAATGAACATATGTTCATTATCTTTGTATCGAACATTTGTTAATTTTATATGTCACCAAGAATAAAAATTTTACGAAAAGTACTTAATCCTCCCATAATTAAAGGTTTTAAACCTTATGGTAGAGATTTTCATTCTAATAATCATAAAATGATCGAGATTTTATTTGAGGAATATGAAGCATTGAGATTATGCGACTACGACATGTACAATCATCATCAATCTTCGGTTATAATGGGTGTTTCACGTCCAACTTTTACTCGAATATATTCATCTGCAAGAAGAAAAATAGCAAAAGCATTTGTTGAAGGTTTACAAATTGTAATTGAGGGAGGTAAAGTATATTTCGATAGTGATTGGTACGTATGCCATAACTGTAAATGTAACTTTAATAATCCTGAAAGAGAAAAGCCTATAACTAATTGTCCTTTATGTAATAGTAATAATATTATAAATTTTGAGAATAATGAAGAATTAGTAGATGAAAATAGGAATTTCTGTTTTAACATCTGTATTTGTCCCGAATGCGGCATCGAGCAAGTTCTTAATAAAAGACAAAGATGTAATAATCAAATATGTCCGGAATGTTCTAGTATAATGATAAGAAAAATTAATTAAAACTATCTAAATATGAAAATTGCAATAACATCAACAGGTAACTCTATTACAAGTAAAATTGACAAAAGATTTGGAAGATGCAGTTTTTTTGTAATATATGACACTGATATCAAATCATTCGAGATTATACCAAATCCAAATAAAGACGCAGAAGAAGGTGCCGGACCAGCATCAGTTCAAATTGTAGCATCCCGAAATGTGCAAAAGATTGTCTCTGGAGAATTCGGCATAAAAATAAAACCGATTTTAGACAGTTTGAAAATTCAGATGATTGCTATAAACGAGTATGATTTAACAATACAAGATATAATCGATAAACTTTCACAACATGAGTAATGTTATTTTCATGATTTTTAGTAACCAATTGGCAACAAATAGTAAGAGAAATAACCAGACTATTTGTTAAGCCATAGATATTTATTTTAAAATAATTATATGCCAGGCTTTAACAAAACCGGACCCAGTGGACAAGGTCCAATGACCGGAAGAAAAATGGGCAAATGCTCTAATCAGAAACAAACTGAAAAGAATCTGCAAATACATGAGGAGAGTCAAGCTCCAATAATATCACAAAAATTTAATGATATAGGAATGCGACAAAGACGGGGAAGTAATTCGAAAAATTGTGGTAATCAAAAAAGAAATAGATTTAATGGGGATTAATGTTAGTTTTTGAGAACTGATCAGTTGATAATTTATTGAAATTAGAAAAAATAAAATACAAATAAATGAAAAAGATAATTGGAATACCATTGGAAGATGGTTTGTTATGTCCACATTTCGGACATTGTCAAGAATTTGCCATTTTAACTACAATTGATGGCAATATACAAAGTATAAATATAGAAATTCCACCGGAACATGTGCCGGGACTCTATCCTAAATGGATAAGCAAGTTTTGTGTTACTGATGTTATTGCCGGTGGCATGGGACAAAAAGCAATTGATTTGTTCAATGCTCAAAACATTAATGTTTATTTAGGTGCGCCAATTAAAACTCCAATTGAATTAGTAACAGACTTTCTAAACAGTAGTCTAAAATTAAACGCTAATTATTGTGATAAAGAAGGTCATTCCCATGGTAATTGTGGACACTAATAGAAAACTTCATATTGCAATTGCTAGTGGTAAGGGTGGAACTGGAAAAACGCTTGTCGCAACTAATCTTTTTCATATATTAATGATGAGAGGAATTCGATTGTGTCTTATAGATTGCGACGCCGAACAGCCAAATAGCATGATTTTTTTTGAAAAGAAAAGAACTTCATACAATGATGTTTTACAAGAAATTCCAGCAATAGATTCATCTTTATGCTCATTTTGTGGAAAATGTTACGAATACTGCAATTACAATGCTATTTTTTATCTGCCTGAATCAAAAATCATTAAAACCTTAGATGATTTATGTCATTCGTGTGGGGCATGCTTAATGGCCTGTAAGAATGGGGCAATAAGTCCAACAAAAATATCGGTCGGAGCAATAAACAAATATAAAATTAGAAATGAGTGCGAAATAATTGAAGCCAAAATGCATCCAGGAATATACACCCCTGTACCCATAATTAAAAAAGCTATTAATTATTCCTTAGATTATAATGTAGCAATTTATGATTCGCCACCGGGCACTTCTTGTCCATTTATTCATACTGTTCATAAAGCCGATTATGTAATTTTGGTTACAGAGCCTACACCATTTGGGTTATCAGATCTTATTCAATCTGTTGAGACATTGAAAATTCTAAAAAAGAACTTTGGTGTAATAATAAATAGAGCTGATATTGGAAATAATCTAACTCGAGCTTATCTAACAAAAGAAAATATACCATTACTACTAGAAATACCTTATGATAAGGGAATTGCAAAAGATTATTCATCTGGCATTCTCGCTTTTAATAAACTTAAAGATATACAAGACAAGTTATTTATGATATTTAATAAATTATTTGAGGAAAATGGAATTAGCAGTAATCAGCGGTAAAGGAGGAACAGGAAAGTCGAGTATAAGTGCAGCTTTCGCCAGCATTGCAAAAAATGTTGTTTTAGCTGATTGTGATGTTGATGCTGCAAATCTTTTTATTCTCTTCAGACCGGAAAATTATTCTGAAGAAAAATTTATTGGAGGTCAATATGCCTTCCTTGATAAAAGCAGATGCAAGCATTGTGGTTATTGCATTGGATTTTGTCGCTTTGATGCCATAAGCCTAAATAATGGGAAGGTAGAAATTTCAGAAATCTTATGTGATGGTTGTAAATTATGCTTAAGAATTTGCCCATCAAATGCGATTAAAATCATTAAAAATGACGCTAGCAGACTTTACTCTGGTAATTTTAGATTTGGACATTTAGTATATGGTATTTTAGCTCCAGGGGAAGAGAATTCAGGTAAACTTGTTAATCTCGTACGACAAAACTCAAAGTCGATTGCTGAAATTCATGGCATAAAAAACATAATAATTGATGGTCCTCCAGGAATTGGATGTCCAGTAATTTCAAGTATTACGGGCACTAATCACATTCTTATTGTAACAGAACCAAGCATCTCTGCTTTACACGATCTTAAACGAACATTAACTCTGTCAAATAAATTTCAATGCAATGTTTCAGTACTGATAAACAAAGCAGATATAAATCAATCAATTACGAGTGATATTGATTTTTATTGCAAAAAAAATAACATTCCTGTAATTGGGAAAATACCATTTTCTGATCAGTTTATCAAGGCTATGGTAAATAGAAATACTATAATTGAAGAATTCCCCAAATCAGATATATCAAATCAACTAAAATACATTTATTACAATATTTTTAATGAGAATGAATAAAACGCAGGGGAAAATTCACTTATATACTGGTAATGGTAAAGGGAAAACCACTGCAGCAATTGGTCTGGCAATTAGGTCTGCAGGGGCAGGTAAATATGTATATATAGCACAGTTTGTAAAAGGAATGCCATATTCGGAACTAGAAGTTTTGAATCAATTGCATAATATTAAAATTGAACAATTTGGACTGGATTGTTTCATAAAAAATAAGCCTACATCTGAAGACATAGCTGCAGCTCAAAAAGGCATTATAAGAATAAGGGAATATATAAATGAAAACAATCTCGACATACTAATTATGGACGAGGTTTGCATAGCATTACATTATAAATTATTTGAATTAAAAGACATTCAAGATATATTGAATAAAACAGTTTCAGGATTAGAAATCGTATTAACAGGCAGGTATGCAACGTGTGAACTATATGAGAAAGCGGACCTCGTAACAGAAATGAAAGAAATTAAACATTACTATAATTTTGGCACAGATGCCAGAAAAGGGATTGAATACTAATTAAAAAAAAGAAAAAATGAATACTAAAAACAAAGGATTTAACACCAAACTGGTACATGCCGGTGCATTTGAAGATGAATTTGGAAGTGCATGTGTGCCGATTTATCAAACATCAACATTCAAATTTAAAAATGTTCAACATGGTGCAGATTGCTTTTCCGGTGCTAGTGATGGATATATCTATTCAAGAATTGGCAATCCAACTATTGGAGCATTTGAGAATAATATAGCTCAGTTAGAAAATGGTTTTGGAGGAATTGCTACAAGTTCAGGAATGGCTGCAATAACAAGTGTTTATATGTCACTTTTGAATGCAGGATCACATATAATCAGTTCAGCAGCTGTTTATGGACCAGCCAGAGGAGTTTTAGAACAAGATTTCTCTAGATTCAATGTTGAAGCCAGTTTTGTAAATACCGCAGATTTAAAGGCAATTAAAGCCGCGTTAAAACATAATACAAAAATGCTTTATATCGAAACTCCTGCAAACCCAACCATGGATATCACCGACATAAAAGCATGTTCAGACTTTGCCAAAAAAAATAATTTAATCTTAGTTGTTGATAATACATTCTGCTCCCCATATCTGCAAAAACCTTTGGAACTTGGTGCTGACGTAGTGCTACATTCTATTACAAAATTTATTAATGGACATGCTGATATTGTGGGAGGTGTTATTGTAACAAAAGATGAAGCATTATATAAAAAAATCCGTCATTCAATGGTATACATGGGATGTAATATGGATCCCACTCAAGCTTTTATGGTTCTCCGAGGTGTGAAAACTCTTGCAGTAAGAATTGATAGAGCACAAGAAAATGCAATTAAAGTCGCTAATTACTTACAATCACACCCAAAAGTAAAATGGATAAAATATCCCGGTCTGGAATCTCACCCACAACACCAACTTGCTAAAAAACAAATGACCGGATTTGGATCTATGATGAGTTTTGGTTTGATAGGATCTTTTGAAGCAGGAAAAAAACTAATGAATAATGTGAAACTAGCATTGCTTGCTGTTTCATTGGGAGGAGTAGAAACTTTAATTCAACACCCGGCATCAATGACTCACGCAGGAGTAAGCAAGGAAAACAAAATTCAAGCGGGCATTTCTGATGATTTAATTAGACTTTCTGTTGGAATAGAAGACGTAAATGATATAATTAGTGATATTAAACAAGGATTAGAAAAAATTTAATAAAAAAAGATTATGAAATCAGTATCAGTATGGACAAAAGAGTTCCAGTCAGTAGTTGATAATGGGAGAAATCACAGTTTGGTGATAGATTTACCAGTTGAAAATGGAGGAAATAATAGTGGACCTACAGCTCTCGAATTATGTATAATGAGTTTTGGGGGTTGCGTTGGGACAATATTTGCTCTTATTGCAAAAAAAATGAGAATTACTTATGAAAAAATGCAAGTTGAATTAAACGCCGAAAAAAATAATAATGCCCCAACAATTACAGATTTACATTTCATTTTTTCAATAAAAACAATTGAAGACAATTCAAAAGTTGAAAATTGTCTTGAACATACCTTAAAAACTTGCCCAGTAGGGCTCATATATGAAAAAGCAGGAATAAATATTACTTATGAAATAAAATATCTTTAATATGGGAATTTTCGATAAAATAAAACTACCTGAAGTTAAAAATATTATTGCTATTGCATCAGGTAAGGGAGGTGTTGGAAAATCAACAATTGCTGTAAATTTATCAATCGCTTTAGCTAGGAATGGCATGAGAGTAGCATTGGTAGATGCTGACATATTCGGGCCTTCGATTCCAAAAATGTTTGGTATTGAAGATGAAAAACCTGAGGTTACTGCAAATGGAGATAATCATATTATGTTCCCAATAGAAAAATATGGAGTAAAAATTATGTCTATCGGATTTTTTGTTAACAAAGAACAAAGTCTGATTTGGAGAGGTCCAATGGCTGCAAATGCAATAGTACAACTATTTGAAACAACCGAATGGGGAGAAATTGATTATATGATTATTGACTTCCCTCCCGGCACATCTGATATTCAATTAACCTGTGTACAAAAACTTAGTATGACCGGCGCAATAATAGTTACTACTCCTCAGGAAATAGCCGTAGCAGATGCCCGAAAAGCTGGCTCAATGTTTCAAAGTAAAGGTTTAGAGGTCCCTATTATAGGAGTAATTGAAAATATGACTTGGTTCACTCCAGTACAACATCCAGAAGAAAAGTATTTCCTTTTCGGGAAAGGTGGAGGACAAAAAATTGCAGAAGAATTTAAAACAATACTTCTAGGAGAAATTCCTCTAGTAGCAGAGCTTGGAGAAAATGCCGATAAAGGTATAAGTGTTTTTAACCTCAAAAGCAAGATAGTTTCTGAATCATTTGAGAAAATTGTAGCAAAAATTCTACAATAAACTTATTACAAATATTTTATCTCCATAGATTAAACAGCATAAAGTTTACTAAGTCAAAGATTAACTTGGAGTTACCTCCAAACTTGACTCTGATTTACAAAACTCAGAATTAGCTTTAATATAAATTACTGCAATACACGAAGTTGCAAAAAATTAATGGAAAGCGACTACAAGTAGCCTCGTATATAAGCATCTGCTATTTTTAAAAAAACATTATCTTTGTTTTTCAAATTATGCTTATTAGTGAAAAACGAAATTTATGAAATATTAAAAATCACTGGTTCCGGCAAAGAAGCCGTAATTCAGATTTTGCAGGCAATTCAAGATAAATATAACTACCTCCCGGATGAATGCCTTAAAGAAGTTTGCCGACAAACAAGCATAACAACTGCCGAGATAATTGGAGTTGCAAGTTTTTATTCTCAATTCAGATTTAAACCGGCAGGAGTACATCGCATAAAAGTTTGTACAGGAACAGCATGTCATGTAAAAGGTGCAGATCAGGTTTTCTCTGCTTTTAAACGCAATCTAAATATTGGCGAAGACGATGATACGGATTCTGACAGAAAATTCACTGTCGAAAAAGTCGGTTGCCTCGGTTGTTGCTCGCTTGCTCCTGCTGTACAAATAGATAATATTACCTATGGACATGTAAATTCTGCAAAAACTAAAAGCATAATTCAGGATTTCATAAACCGTAGTCAAGGAGAAAAAACAAGCAGTACGATTAAAGATGTTTACGAAAACTATCAGGGAGAAGTACGTATCGGACTAGGTTCCTGCTGTATTGCAAGCGGTAGCGGTGATATAAAACTGGCAGTAGAAGAATCTGTACGAAAAGATAAACTTAATGTAAAAATAAAACAAGTTGGATGCGTTGGAATGTGTCATCAAGTTCCACTGCTCGAAATAATGCAAAATAATGAGTCAGCAAAAATATATGCAAAAGTAAAACCTGAAGCCGTAAGACACCTGCTTCGAAAGCATTATAAACCAAAAGGTCTTTTCAGTAAAATTAGTTCACAATTCAGAAATCTTATTGATAATATTCAGTACGAAGAACTATCAGCCGAACTTGAATCTTACGGAATTGATATAAGAGAAAAACATGTAGCAAATTTTCTAAACAATCAAACGCTTATTGCAACAGAACACAGAGGAATACTTAATCCTACTGATATTGATGAATATATTGATCGCGGAGGATTTCAGGCTTTTAAAAAAGCCATTAAAATGTCCCCTTCAAATATTATTGATGAAATAAAAAAAAGCGGATTGAAAGGACGTGGTGGTGCAGGATATCCAACAGGTGAAAAATGGAAAATTGTAGCTGAGCAAAACTCAGAAAAAAAATATATTATTTGCAATGGCGATGAAGGCGACCCCGGAGCATTTATGGACAGAATGATTCTAGAATCATATCCATACAGAATTATTGAAGGCATGCTTGTTGCCTCATTGGCAACAGGTGCAAACTTTGGATATGTCTATATCAGAGCGGAGTATCCACTCGCTGTTATAAGAATGCAGGAAGCTTTGGATAAATCGTATGAGAACTCTTATCTTGGAAATAATATCCTAAACACTGGATTTAAGTTCGATATCAAAATTAAGCAGGGAGCCGGAGCTTTTGTTTGTGGCGAAGAAACAGCATTGATCGCCTCAATTCAGGGTGAAAGAGGCTTTCCTAAATACCGTCCGCCCTACCCTGCTGTAAAAGGTTTGTGGGAGATGCCTACTCTAATTAATAATACAGAAACTTTTGCTCAGATACCATACATTATCAGTAATGGTCAGCAATCTTTTTCAAGTATTGGTACAAACTCAAGCAAAGGAACTAAGGTATTTGCACTGGCAGGAAAAATAATGCGTGGAGGCTTAATCGAAGTACCGATGGGTATTACAATTCGCAAAATTGTAGAAGAAATTGGAGGAGGTGTTCAAAATAGTAATAAACTAAAAGCCGTTCAAATCGGAGGTCCTTCGGGAGCATGTGTGCCAGAAAGCCTGTTGGATTACCCTATTGATTTTGAATCACTCGATGAAATTGGAGCAATGATGGGATCCGGTGGTCTGGTTGTACTCGACGAAGAAGATTGTATGATTGATATAGCAAGATATTTTCTGTCTTTTACGCAGAAAGAATCTTGCGGGAAATGTACTTTCTGCAGAATTGGTACTCGAAGAATGTTAGATATACTAGAAAGATTTTGCGAAGGGAAAGCAAATGCTAAGGATCTTGAGGAGCTTGAAAAACTTGCAATATCAACACAAAAAGGAAGCCTATGCGGACTAGGAAAAACTGCTCCAAATCCAGTTTTATCAAGTTTAAAGTATTTCCGCGATGAATACCTCGCTCATATTGACGGTAAATGTCCTGCAGGAAAATGTAAAGCTCTTATTTCATATTCAATAAACGAAAAATGTATTGGATGTACAATTTGTGCGCAACAATGTCCGGTTAAAGCAATAGCATTTAATCCTCACATGCAGCACGAAATAAATCTAGAACTTTGTATAAAATGTGATAATTGTCGAAAGGTGTGCCCCGAAAATGCAGTGAGTACAGTCAGGGCTTCACTCAAAGTGAAACCATGACTTGCAAATACCATCCTCAAAAAAACTCAAATCTAATCCGTTAACACCCACTACTATAAGGAGTTAAATCACATTATATTGTGTATATTAAACATAGAAAACTAGTACAAGTAACCAAATATCAACAGTGGAATTTTGTTTCCCACTCCATGTTCAATATTATCAACAGCAATAAAGTAATTTTTAATCCCATACTCAAATAATTATATCTTATCCATTACAAAAACTTTTTCTATTTTTGAAGCATGATAAAATTAAAAATTAACAATATAAATATCCAAGCTGAAGAAGGTTCTTCTATTCTGGAGGCTGCAAAAAAAATAGGCATTGAAATACCTACAATGTGCATGAATGGCGAGATAGATCATTTTACTTCATGTATGATTTGTATTGTTAAAGATTTGAAAAACGGAAACTTCATTCCTTCCTGCACAGCAAAAGTGGAAGATGGTATGGAGATAATTATTGAGGATGACGAAATTGCCGAAGCACGCAAAACCGCTCTTGAATTATTACTCTCCGACCACACAGGAGATTGCGAAGCTCCCTGCCGCATTGCTTGTCCTGCTTTTATGAATATTCCACTAATGAACAGACTGATTGCAGCAGAAAAAACTAATGAAGCTTTGCAAGTCGTCAGAAAAGATATTGCATTACCGGGCGTTCTTGGACGTATCTGCTCTGCTCCATGCGAAAAAGCCTGTAAAAGGGCTTCTATTGACAATAATGTTTCAATCTGCCTAATTAAAAGATTTAGCTATGACTATTCAAAGAAAAATATTGTAGTTGACACACCCAAATACTCTGACAGAAAAGTTGCAATTATTGGCTCTGGTCCGGCAGGTTTATCAGCAGCATATTATCTTCAACTGCAAGGAATTAAAGCTACTATTTTTGACAAAAATCAATATGCCGGAGGAGAAATAAGATATTCTATTGCTGATGACAAGCTTGATAAAGCCGTTCTGGATAATGAAATTGAAATCATAAAAAAGACAGGAGTAGAATTTTTTCAAAAATCAATAATTGATAAATCAGGTTTTCTTAAACTTCAGCAGGATTATGATGCAGTGATTATTGCATGTGGAAACTATAGCAAAGAAATCGAAGATTGGGGCTTAGAAAACAACGGGAAACAAGTAATCGTAAACAAGGATAATTATAAGACAAATATTGACAAGGTATTTGCAATAGGAAATGTGAACAGACCTACCCAACAGGCAATACGTTCCGCAGCTCAAGGGAAAGATGTGGCACAAATAATTTCAGAAATATCAAAAGGCAACGAAAATATTAAAAGGCAAAAAAGATTCAACTCAAGCACAGGAAAAATCCTTGAAACAGAAGTTTCGGAATATCTAAAAGAGACAAACTCCGAACAGAAGCAATATCCAAAAAATCCTGTGGAGGGCTTCACTCCCATAGAAGCTCAAACCGAAGCAGCCAGATGTATGCACTGCGACTGCAGAAAACCGGATAATTGCAAACTTCGTGATTATTCTGATCTTTACAATGCCAACCGCAGACGATTTGCATATTCCGACCGAAAGCCGGTAAAAAAACAAATGGAACATAAGACAATAGTTTACGAACCAGGGAAATGCATAAAATGTGGAATTTGCGTTAGGATTACTGCAAAATACAAAGAAGAATTCGGATTTACATTTATTGGACGTGGTTTTGATGTTGTTATCTCAGCGGCTTTTGATGAGAATCTTGATATGGCAATTACGAAAACTGCTGAGATTGTTGCGGAATCATGTCCGACAGGAGCTTTAGCAAGAAAAAACAACTAATATTCTGTGATTACAAGATTATAACCCGCAATTATTATGCTTTTTGAGAATTTAATTACTCACATCTTGGATTTTCATCAAAATCTTAATTGCACATAATTATACCATTGTGAAATAATAATTAGTCAGCCTCACGGCTGACGCATTTTTATTGCTACAGTGGTTCCCGAAAATCGGGATTTCGTAAACTCAAAAATACCGATTGAAATAATTCATAGTCGAAACAAGCATATCGAAGTATAGCTGCGCTGAGGACTTCGTCGTTGGACTATTTAATTATTCATTTCGGTATTACGTTTTTTTTAACATTCAAACATCAACATTTTTACTATTTTTACTGTTGGATAATATTAGTACCAGTCTTGCTTGATATGAAGAAAATATTTCGGTTCTTAAATATATTATTTTTGCTTACAATTTCAGGTTACATTAGTGCAGGAGATTGGTTTTTGTACAGGTCAAATCAGCAACTACACGGTTCTGCAAATCAAACAATACCAACAAAAGTCAAATTAAAATGGACTTTTCCCACCGATTCTGAAATAGTAGCCTCTCCTGTTATTAGCCAAGGCAAAATTCTTATTGGAAGCACAAATGGCATTATGTATTGTCTAGACCTTAATGGCAATCTTATATGGGAATATAAATCAGACAATTCAATCGAAGCTCCGGCATTGATATTAAAAAATAAAGTGTACTTCGGCAACCTCAAAGGGACTTTTTATGCATTGGATATTAAAACAGGAGAGAAATTATGGACTTACAAGTCTCGTAATCAGATAAATGCATCAGCAAACTTTTGGAAAGATGGCATTAAAACATATATTCTTTTCGGTGATTATGATTACTATTTGAATTGTCTGGATTCTGAAACTGGAGAATTAATATGGCAGTATGAAGCGATGAATTTCCTTCACTCTGCAGTTGCGATTGAAGAAAACTATGCCGTTTTTGGAGGATGTGACGGTTTTCTACATGTAATTGATATAAAAACTGGTCAAGCTATTAGCAATATTGAATTGGCAACATATATAGCTTCTTCTCCCGCTTTGGAACGCGGACATGCTTTTATTGGAGATTATGATGGCAAATTCACTTGTGTAAATTATCTTAAGCAAGAAATCCGATGGCAGTTTAGCGATACTGAAAAAGATCTTGCTATTATCGGTTCTCCCGCAATCCAAGGGATTAGAGTATTTTTTGGAAGTCGCGACAAACACGTCTATTGTCTAAATAAATTCACAGGAAAACTCTTATGGAAAAAAAATACAGGTAGCAGAATTGATGCATCAGTAGTAACAGACCGAAGAAATATTTTAGTTAGTAATATGAGAGGAGATGTTATTCTTATGAGTATTATTACCGGTAATACTGTTTGGACTTTTGAAGCAGGTAGTCCTATAAACGGAAATCCCGCAATTGCTGATAATAAAATATTTTTTGGAACCACTGATGGGACAATTTATTGTTTAACTGCAAATTAATAGATTCTATAGCATAATAGATTTATGAAAATAGAATATAATAACCTATACTCACATTTTGTCCTGATAACCCAAGCCAGACATCCTTTTATTAAAGAGAAAAACCGCATAAGAATTGAAAAATACATTACCGGAATTGTTAGCAACTACGACTCGAAACTATATGCTATTTATGCGAATCCTAAACATGTTCACTTCCTAGTTTCCCCCTCACCAAAAATATCTGAGGAAGAATTATTAACCAGAATAGCAGACGGTACAAAGAAGTTTATAATTGACAACAAACTGTGCAAAGGAAATTTCACTTGGCAAAACTCTGCATCTGATTTTTCTGTTTCAAAATTCGATATTGATAAAGTGTGTAAATACATAATTAACCAACCTGAACACCATAAGGAAACAACTTTTCAGCAAGAATACGACGAATTTATAAAATTTTATCAAAAAACTGTAAAATGGGAAATAAGCTAATAAATTTTGTAAATTGCTTGTTAAAATAAAGAATAAAATGAAGAATTAAAGTATATTATTAGATGAAGATAGTTCACATTATACCAGGCTCCGGAGGAAGTTTCTATTGTGGAAACTGCCTTAGAGACAGTAAAATAATTCAAAGCATCAGAAAGTTAAACTCAGATGCAATTGTACTGCCAATGTATTTGCCACTTTTTTCTAATGGCAAAAATCAAGAAATACCCGTATTTTACGGAGCTATAAGTATTTATTTGAAACAACTTTACCCAATATTCAGACATTTTCCTAAATGCTTTGACAGATTATTAGATTCAAAACCAATGCTAAAACTTGCTGCAAGAATGGCAAACTCCACCAGAGCAACGGGTCTTGAAGAAATGACTGTATCAATGCTTATGGGTGAAGATGGAAATCAGCATCAAGAATTAGAAAAAATGATTAACTGGCTCGAAAATCACTATCATGCTGATGTAATACATATTTCAAATGCTTTGCTTCTTGGTCTGGCAAAAAGAATTAAACAACGACTAAATATTCCTATTGTTTGCTCTTTGCAAGACGAGGATGTATGGGTAGATGTGATGAGCGACAAATACAGAGAAAATGTATGGCAACTTATAAGAACTAAAAGCGAAGATGTCGATTTATTCATTTCTGTAAGCGACTACTATACAGACTTTATGAAGAAAAAACTAAAAATTCCAGAGAATAAACTTAAAACAATTTATCTTGGTGTTGACCTTAACGATTATCAATACATCAACTCATCCAAGAAACCTAAAAATATTGGTTTCCTCTCTAGACTATGTAAAGAAAACGGATTGGATATTTTGATTGACGCATTCATTAATCTCAAATTAAAAAAAGACAATGAATCGTCTTATCTAATGCTAAGCGGAGGTTATACTGCTGACGATAAAGAATTTATTAAAGAGCAAAAAGCAAAAATTAATAAAGCTGGACTCACAGAAAAAGTAAAATGGATAGATAATTTTGATTCTGATAATAGGAATCTATTTTTCAGTAAAATAGCGGTTCTATCTGTTCCGGTTAGAAAGGGTGAAGCATTTGGAATATATCTTGCCGAAGCAATGGCATCAGGGATTCCGATTGTTCAACCTGACTTGGGTGCTTTTCCCGAAATAATTAATCTGGCGAAAGGTGGCTTGATTTATGAGGAAAACGATCCTGATAGTCTGTCACAAGCTTTATCTAATATATTGAATGACATTGACTTACTATCTAATCTTAGCAAAAATGCACGAAATGCTGTCGAAAAATATTTCAATATTGACGATAGTGCTCAGAAAATGATGGCTGAATATAAATATTTATCGAAAAGATTCCAAAATAGTTAAAAATAAGATTGTTTTTATATTTTTATAACCCAAAATAACTAAACAGTGATAATACAATTAAAAAATGTAACAAAATCCTACACCAATAGTCTTGGACAAATTAACAGACAGGTGCTGAACGACTTAAATATGCAAGTTGGAAAAGGCGAAAGAATTGCAATAATGGGACCATCGGGTAGCGGAAAAACAAGTTTGCTTAATCTGATAGCAAGTTTTGATAAACCTGATTCAGGACAAGTAATTGTTAAAGATCAGGAACTTTACGAAATGGCTCAAAATGACATCTTGAAATACAGAAACAGGTCTCTTGGTTTTGTCTTTCAGTTTCATCACTTATTACCCCAGTGTAGCCTATTCGAAAACGTTCTAATCCCAACTCTAACAGATAAAAAAAACAGACAGACATACAACGAAAATGCTGAAAATATCCTAAAATTTATGGGTGTTTGGGAGCAACGTCATAATAAACCTGCGGAGCTATCGGGAGGTGAATGTCAGCGTGCTGCAGTTGCTAGAGCCTTAATAAATAATCCTGAAATTCTTCTTGCGGACGAGCCAACCGGCTCGCTGGACGAAAAAAATGCAAACCTACTGATAGAGTTGCTTGTTGACATAAGTAAAACAAAAAGTATTACTCTCATTATTGCAACTCACTCAATAGAAATTGCTTCAAAAATGGAAAGAATATATCAAATCTTTGATGGAAAATTGGCTCAAGTTTAAAAATTCCGACTCAAACTTATCATGCTACAAAATATTGGTACTGTCTGATTATAATAATTATTTAAGACATCTACCTAAGCATAAAAACGAGTTTTCACCTCAGTATCTACAATTCAGCAAAACTATTAGAAACCTATAATAACTCCCCAAAAATGCATTTTCAGTGATATCGAAAAAAAAAATTGCTATCAACTAAAAAAATCGTATTTTTGCATCAAGAAATAGAGTATTAAATTTAAAAATAAAACTATGAAAAAACTATTGTTATTACTTATTCCGGTTTTCTTCATCTTTGCATGTAACAATGCCGAAACTGAGAACACCGATAAGCAAAATGAAAACACAGAAGAAACGGTTGTCAACTCTGACCATTCAGGTTGCCCTCATGCAGGAGAACATCATGAAGCCCATGCAGGCTGTCCTCATGCTAAAGGAGAAGAAGCTCATACTGGATGCGTTCATGCTAAATCAGATACTGAAAAATCAAAATGCTGCAATGGAAAAGATCATGAAAAATGTTGTCAGCAAACAGGTGAACCTTGCGAACACCATAAAAAAAGTTAATTTATATTTTATCAAATAAAGAGAACAGCAATTTATATTGCTGTTTTTTTTTACTAATTTAGGTTCACTCAAAAACTATTTTCAAGGTTTTTCGATACACTTCAGTAAAATTAAGTTTTAACATAATTTTATCTATCCACAAAAAACATTATTATTGTATTAATGTTTTAACGATATGGGTATCCTAAGTTTAATATTACGAAGTCTTAAGCATTACAAGTTATCAAATCTGGCTACTGCTGCAGGAGTTGCTATAACAACTTCTGTAATTTGTGGAGCACTAATTGTCGGAGATTCTATTAATTATAGCCTTTTTCAAATCCTTGACTACAGACTGGGCAAAACGACGCACTCGATAACTGCTGGCGAAAGAATATTCACTCAAAATATTGCAAAAAAACTTGATTTAAATCCGGAAATAAAGGCAAGTCCAATTTTATTTACCAATGGAAATATTAGCCAACAGGGAACTGGTTTAGCTGTTAACAATATTAGTATTTATGGACTTCAAAACAGTTTTGGATATTTTTATAATTGTAATGATAATCTTTTTGACATTTCACACGGAGAAGCATTATTAAGCAAAAACCTAGCTGATAAACTGAGCATTTCTGTAGGTGATTTTATATTGGTTAGATTAAGAAATATCGGTACTATTCCTTCGAATACCCCCTTCGTATCACAAGAAAATCAAATTATTAGCAGGAGAATAAAAATTGCTGGGATTGTTGACAAAAATAAAGCTGCAAATTTCAATCTTAATGCATCTCAAATTTCTCCTTATAATTTATTTGTAAATATAGACTGGCTTAACAGAGTGCTCGAATTGGAGAATAGCGCTAATATAATTATTACAGAACTTGAGAATACAATACCAATAGAAACTCTCAATGATGAATTACATAACTATATCTCTATACATGATTTGAACATACAGATAAGCTTGTGTGAAACAACAAATAATTATCTGCTAACTTCCGAAAGAGTATTTATTGACTCATATTTAAGTGGGCAAATCAATTCATTAGTTCCTGAAGCACAATTATTTTTTAGTTATTTTGTTAACAGATTTGTACACAACAACCAATCAACTCCATATTCTTTTATCTGTGCTGCGGATTCCAAAAAAATCAAATTAAATAAGAATGAAATTATAATCAATCAATGGCTAGCAGATGATTTACAAATCTCCATTGGAGATACTTTATTTATAGAGTATTTCCAAATTGGCTTACTTCGAGAAATGTACGAAAATAAACATCTATTTATTGTGTCCGGAATAATCTCTATGGAGGATTCTTATGCTCACAAAAATCTTATGCCTAACATTCCAGGACTCAGTGATGCAGGAAATTGCAGAGACTGGAATACCGGAGTGCCAATTGATTTGCAAAGCATAAGACAAAAAGATGAAGAATATTGGGAAACATACAAAGGAACGCCAAAAGCATTTATTTCTCTCGAAACCGGACAGGATTTATGGGAGAACAGATTTGGGAATCTTACAACAATAGCCATTCCTTCTGATATTTATTCTAAAAAAGAGATTAATAAAATCATTCAAGAGAATATTGATTTGTCGCGTCTCGAATTCCGAATTAATGAGCTTAGAAAATACGGTGAACTCGCAGCAAAGAACGGCGAAGATTTTAGCAGTCTTTTTGCAGGCTTAGGCATGTTCATCATATTTTCCGGACTTTTGCTTACAGTCTTGATGCTTAACTTAAACTTAAAAAGACGTGAATCTCAAATCAAACTGTATTATTCAAGCGGATTTTCACAAAAACTAATACGAAAAATAATTCTTGGAGAATTCTTTGTTATCGCAACAATTGGCGCATTGATAGGTGTGATTATTTCACTATTTTACAGCAAGTTAATAATGATTGGCTTAAATCAGGTCTGGAATGATATTGTTAGAACAGACATTCTTGACTTGCATTTTTCTTATAGTTCAATTATTGTAGGATTTATTTCTGGCGGCGTATTAAGTATTATCGTAGGATATTTTGGAATTAAATCAAATATATACAAACTAAACCCAGCTAAAAAACACATTAATATTAAACCTTTATCAAAAAATAAGTTATTTAAGAAAATTGCAATAATACCAGTTCTCCTATCCTTTTCATTATTTATTTTTCTGATAATTTTCAAACATTTCGACGAAATATTTATTTGGTTTATTGCAGGATTAGCATTTCTAGTTTCGGTACTAACCATTGTTATTGCACATATTTATTCTGATAATTTGGTACCTGATACTAAAACATCTGTACTCAGGCTATCTTTAAGAAATCTAAAGCGAAATCCTTCCAGAAGCTTAATTATTATTGTGCTGCTTTCTCTCGGAAGTTTTATTATTTTAACAACGGCGGCAAACAGAAAAGAAATATCGATGGATTATTCTGATTACCAAAGCGGTACAGGAGGATTTCTCTTTTTTGCAGAAACAAGTATCCCTATATTTAGAAATCTAAACGAAAAAGATGCTAAATCTGAACTAAGTATTCCTGATAATCTTGAATTTGTTCAGTTTCTTTCAGTTTATGAAGACGATGCTAGTTGTTTAAATCTAAATCAGGTTGCAAATCCACGCATTCTTGCTGCTAACCCTAAAAAATTAGAAAACAGATTTTCGTTTGTCAACTTTTATGATAATGCCAATTCGAAAAGTCCATGGATGCAACTTAATGATAATCTTAATGGATTGATACCTGCGATTGCTGATCAGACAGTTATACGATGGGGACTGGGAAAGTCTGTTGGAGATACTTTATTTTATCAAAATTCAGCAGGTGAAGAGATCAAACTAATTCTTATTGCCGGACTTGCAAACTCAATCTTTCAGGGTAATGTTATAATTTCTGAAGAAAACTTTAAAAAGCATTTTCCAAAAATGAGCGGTACTAATGTATTTCTAATCGATTCCGAAAATAAAAATACTACTCAAGTTGAGGAAGATCTAAGTCTTATTTTTCGCGATTACGGATGGGAAATGACTCCTACAAACATTAAACTCACTGAATTTAACTCTGTTGAAAATACATATCTGCAAATATTTATTTTGCTTGGAGCTCTTGGAGTTTTGCTTGGCATTTCAGGACTAGCAATAGTTCTGATAAAAAGCCTGATTGAACGAAAAAGTGAATTGGCTTTATTCAGTTCAATGGGTTTCTCCATAAAAATAATCAGCTCTATATACATAACCGAGTACATTATCTTACTAATTGCAGGAATTTTGATAGGAAGCTTTTCAGCAATAATTGCAGGTTTTCCAGCATTCAGCGAGGATTTTTCATCATCCATAATTCAAATCATAAATATTAATTTAATCCTTATTATTAATGGAATTTTCTGGATAATACTGATTACTGCACTGCTAAGTAGAAAAATATCAATCCCCATTGCACTAAAAAATGAGTAGTTACCCATTATATAAATAACATGTATTGAAAACTTATTGAACTAAAAAAATAGTTTAATTCATAATAAATGTTCATATTGGATCAATCACAATTAGAATTCTAAAGTTTTATCCTACAGTTTTGATGTGGAATAAAAAAATTATTAATTTTGTATAAAACTAAAAGACTTATAATATGAAACAGTTTGAATACAAGGTATTATTTCTTGATAAAATTGATGAAAATGAATTGAATGAGTTTGGAAGTGAAGGATGGGAAATAATTTCCGTATTACATAAATTTGCTTATAGCGATGACGCAGATAACCCGTATAGTCCATTCGAGTATAAAAAATTTAAAGTAATTCTCAAAAAAGAAAAGTAGATTATTACTCTAAGCTAAATAAGTACAATACTAAAAAAATGGGTTTACTTCAATTTAAGAGACTTCCAATTGTCCTGCATTTCAGCAGAAGTACTTACATTTGGAGTTTGTGATTTATTATTTAAAAGCACAGATTGCTGTCGTACGTTATTTATTATATGATTTGACAAAGTATTTAAATCAACATTTCCCTTGGTTTCTTGCAGTTTTTGTAAAAGGAAGTATGTAAACATTCCGTGTTGCTTTTCTTGATATGGAAATGCAGTTTCGTCGCCACTTGCAGCAGATATTACAACTATATTACCTTTAAGGACATCTTCACGAGGACGCACCCTCACTCCTCTTTGTCCTGTTTCTGCAACAAGCATTTTGTCATCTCTATTAGCACCACTAAAACAAGCATCTAAAAATACTGTTACCGACTGTGATGAATGCTGTGTTAATGCTGAATAAAGAAAATCTAGCTTTATTGCTGTTTCAAAGTCAGTAGAAAAACCGTCAACCGGCAGGATATAGGCATTACGGTCTTTTTCATCAGGCATTCCATGCCCTGCATAATAAAATATAACTTTCGCCTCGCCACGAAAAGCCTCAATTACCTGCTTAAGCCAGTTAATTTCGGAACGTATTTCCCCAAAAGTAGCATCTTTTGCAAAATGAATATTACGTGAAGGAATACCAAGAGTTTTTTCGCAATACTCCTTAAATGTACTGCCATCGTTTATGGCAAATGGAACATTAGACTCTCTGCGATAATTTTCATTAGCAATTATTAAGGCAAATGTTTTATCATTAGTTTGCGGATTTACCGGAATATTTACCGCTACATCTGCTTTACCCACTGACATTTCACGACTTTCGATTCTTGTTTGTTCGGTGCGAACATTATCCTGCCTAACTTCAACCTCAATTGGATCAAAATTATATTTGATATTATCAGCATAATAAACTGTGGATTCCTTGCTGTCGTATGTGTATCTTTTGCCTTGCGGGCAGACAATGTCAGTTTTTGCAAAAACTAATTTATCGTCATTTACATAATAATCCTGTTTTTCAAATTTAACTTTACTCCAGTTGTCGCGAAATGCCGGTGCATCAGCTAATGGAATGTTTACTGCAATATCGCCAAGCTGTTGGGAGCTTATTAAAAATGTTTGATTATCAGCATCATACTTGCCCAATTCAAGATTTTGCCAATTTATGCTTTGTGTATAAAGATTTTTAAACTCTGCCAGAGCTTCATCTGTTAGTTTTTGCACTTGGGCATTACGTGTTTGTTCGTTTACCCGTTCCTGATATCCCGCAGTAGGCTCAAACTCTCCACGTTGCTGCCAAGTTTCGATATGTTGTTCTACAAACCTTTGAACAAAAACACTTACTGGCAATAAATAATCAGGAATACTTTTATCTACAATAGAAAACGATTGTGCCTTACTGTCTCCGTAGAATTCTCCTGATTGGGAAAATACAGTGCTTATAAAACAAAATATGCTGATAATGCTTATTAAAACTGTTTTTTTCATAATTTCATAGAATTTGTTGTAAGTCAAATATATAAATAGTTTTTTATTTGTGCAAAAAATATGTTTTTTGTTTCGACAACACTCGGATTTGTAATCCAAGTGAGCGGGGGATTTTTTTAGGCAGATGTTTGATAAAACTACCCGGCTTTCGATTATTCTACCGGCAGGGTAGTTTATGATTACTATTTGTCCCTGTGTTGCGGGAGAAGGACAATAATCTGTTCAGTGGCGGCTATCCGTTTAATTCTGAGAGATGAAGACACAAACCTCATTACCTTAGTAGTTTAGTTGAATCTCAAAGCAAAAAAACCTTATTACCTTAGTAGTTCGGTTGAATCTCAATGCAAAAAACCTTATTACCTTAGTAGTTCGGTTGAATCTCAATGCAAAAAAACCTTATTACCTTATTTCCCATTTTACAGTTTTTTGATAGAATTTGATAAACTCGTCATATTCTTGTTGGAATGTGGTTTTTCTATGATGTTCCGGTTGATTAAGAATGTACTTACATACTTTATCTATATCAGATTTTGAAACCGAAAAAGCGGAAGCAGAGCCTTGCCATGAAAAATTTCTGTTACAAAGTTTGTTGTCAATTATAAACTTTTTTGTTGCATCGGCAACTCTGGTTAATAATTCTTCTTCAGAGATTTTGGGAGAACGTGAAACAAGAAAATGAACGTGCTCAGGATTGGCATAAATTGAATATAACTTTGAATCGTGGTTGCTTACTATACCGGTTATGTATTTTTCTATTCTAATACGACTTTCTTCTTTTATAAATGGATGTCTGTCTTGTGTAATCAGTACAAAATGGGTGTAAAGGTTATGATATTGTATTTTCATAAGATTTTTTTTGCAAAGATATATTTTTTTTACTAAGGTAATAAGGTTTGCATTAATTCGGGGTTTCTTCGTTACTAAGGTAATAAGGTTTTTTTTATTGGGTGGTTTTTGGGTTACTAAGGTAATAAGGTTTGATTTGGGGAGGTATTGCTCGTTACTAAGGTAATAAGGTTTGCATTAATTCGGGTTTTCTTGATTATTTCGGGCAATTTAGCAATTTCAGATAACTCTTCATCTGTAAATACTGCATAAGCCGGAACTGCATCTGATTTTGCAATTTCTTTTCGTATTTCACGCAATCTAGAGAACTTTAAAAATGTAGTATCATCTAAAACTTCCTTGTAATCAATTTTTGCTTTTTTGTTATTGTTAAAATTTGCATTATTGTTAGCAGGCGAATCTATATATCGTATGCAAAAACTCCAAAAAGACTCCTGCCCATTGTTAACAAATTGCTTTTCGATATCAATAATCTTATGCCCGCGTAAAAAAGCATTAATCTTTTGCAACTCTTCGCTGTTTTCTATAGCAGGAACACTAAATATCTGTATTTGCATATTTAAAAAAAAATTTCGACCGCCATACTTCGACTTCGCTCAGCACAAGAAGGCGGTATTAAATACTCGTGTTGCTTTTGGTCGTTCGTCCCTCACTCCCTTTTGCAACACTCATTTTTTTAGCTCACAGGCATAGCCAGATAACCAACCACTATTCTGGGGAAAGAACCACCCGAAAACCGTAGCCGTTGATACGAATGCCGGGACTGTAGCTGGAGCGACACGAGACGCGGCAATTCCTGGCATTGTCGCCCCAGCTGCCACCACGCAAAACGCGGTACGATCCTGTAGCAGGTCCAGTAGGATTTGTTTTGCTACTACTGCTGTAATCTCCATACCAATCGCTGCACCACTCCCAAACGTTGCCGCTCATGTCGTAAATTCCCAATTCGTTTGGTTTTTTTGTGCCAACAGCTTTTGTTTTACTACCACTATTACTTGTGTACCATGCAACTTCATCAATATTATTACTGCCTGCATACTTAGTAGCGGTGGCTGAGCCTATCAAAGCCCCGCCTCTAGCTGCAAATTCCCATTGTGCTTCGGTTGGCAATCTGTACTTTTTTCCTGTTTTATCGCTTAACCATTTACAAAAAGCTACTGCATCATTCCAACTTACATGTATAACAGGATGATTGTACTCAGATTGTGAACGAGTATTGCCACTTACATCACTACGCCAGTTTACTCCCTTTTTTTCTTCCCAGCTACTACCTGTCCATATATAACTCCAGCCTTCTTTGTCTGCATCTGTTCTGTATCCTGTATCATCAATAAATGCCTTAAACTGAGATACTGTTACTTCATACTTCCCAATATAATAATCGCTTAATGTAACGCTAAATGTTGGCTTTTCCCTATCATCCAAACAATCGCTACCCTGCTCGCTTGTGCAGCCCATTGTAAAAGTGCCACCTTGTACAATTATAAGCTCTAAGTTTAAGCCAAAGTTAAACTTCGGCTAGTTTTCAATATCGAGTAATTCAATTTCGAATATCAATGTTTCGAATGGACCAATTAACTGTCCTGCTCCTCTTTCTCCGTATGCGAGATGATACGGTATGTAAATTTTCCACTTTGAGCCTACCGGCATTAATTGTAATGCTTCTGTCCATCCTGCAATTACTCTATTTAAAGGAAATAAAGTTGGCTCGCCTCTGTCGTAAGAACTATCAAATACGCGACCATCAATAAATGTACCTCTGTAATGAGTTTTTACTGTAGAAGTAGAAGTTGGTTTTGGTCCGTTGCCTTCAACTAGAATTTCGTATTGTAAACCACTTGGCAAAGTAATTACCTCGTCTCTTTTTGCATTTTTTGTAAGGAATGAGGTGGTTTCGGTTATCAAACCCTTAATTGGTTCAGCCTTTACCCTAAACACAATATTATTACCATGTAAAATTTTTCTTTCTTTTAACACATCCCATGTAATTTTTTTATTTGTACCGGGTTGTATTGTGCCAATATCTCCGCTAACTTGTTTTAGTGGTCCGGTAAATGTTTTTCCGCCATCTTCGCTGATAAAAAGGCTAATGTCTGCTGCTGCATCAGATTGTAAGTTGTATGTAACAGCAATTTTATGCCCCTCGAGTTTTGGACTTACGTTGGTAATGGATTGCGAGAAAAGCTGATTTACCAACAAAATGCTAATGATTAGTATAAGTGTTTTTTTCATAATTTTAGAGTAAAAATTTATAACAAATATATAAAAGTTTGTAAAATATAATATAAAATATTCTAAAATTACAAATAATAGATTAGCAAAAAAACTTGATACAATTCGTAATTCTTGTTCATTTAGATTTGCAATACGAAAAAAAAAGATCCTTTACTTTATTTCTTTAATCTATTTCGCAAATAAATTTTTTCATCATTGCTTAATCCAAAACTATTAAAGATTATTTCATTGAGTTCTTTTATTTCATTTTGTCCTTTTAGTATCTTACCTACATGTTCATCAATAAAAGTTGCAGTTTTTTTATCAAGAATTGGAAATGGCAATTGCTCCATATCGCCTCTTAATACCTTGATAGCCGCAAATTTCAACTTGAACAAATACTCGAATACTTCAGAATTCAAATAAGCCATTATAAACCTCATACTCATTCCCGGTATAGCCGGAATCATAATATTCGCGCTGTTCAGAGTGAGAATTTTCTGATTATCGTATGCAAAAACCGGCTTGTCTGCAATAAATCGATATATTAGTTTCTCATTTTCAAAATGAAGTTTACTCTTTGGATATTGCTGATAAATTGATTCATTAATTTTCAAAAAATATCTTGGGTCATTATAGGTAAACCTATTTATATTGCTACCCTTGAGTACAGGAACGCAGTTTAAATCTTCTTTCTCTACTAAATGTAGATTATTATTACCTGTTACAACACCTAATGACCAACGTGCATTATTCTTAAGTGTTTTATGATTAATAGAATAAATCTTACTAATTAAATTTTCATCCAAATTACTTGTATTAATATCAAATATGCAATTGTAATTATTATCAAAACGAGTTTGTAAAATGTTTTCACAACTATCTTTTTTAATAACTTTTAGAGTACTTCCGACTTGAGCATGCAGTTTCTTTACTCTCAACTGTATAACCGAACTGAAAACACCGGTAAACACCCTCCCAGCCTCAGAAATTTCAATGATTTTTGTTTTCTTTGTTAGAAATTTTCTAACTCCAGCATGAATTTTAATATTCAGAATTGAGGATGGCAATACAAAAAACATTTCTCCATCATCGTGCAATAAATCATAAGATTTTACTATAAAGGCAGAGAATATTTCATTTGATTTTAGTATCTTCTTATAATAGTCAGGCAGTTTCTTATTTTTTGCTGCACCCCAAGGAGGATTAGTTGCAATACAATCAATTTTTATATTTTTATTTTTCCAAAATAAATCATTATCAAAAATACTGTCTTTGCAAAAAACTTTTGGTATCTGATTAAAATCCGGACAGGCAAGCAATATATTCAATCTTGCAATATTAACAGCAATAGGATCTATATCAATTCCATAAATATTTTCAGGTTTAATTTTTCCTGATTTTACAAATTCAATCAAAAAACTGCCTGTTCCACAACATGGGTCTAAGAAAACAGAATCTCTCCCTTTTAAAATCTTTAATGAACTCCTAACAATTTGAGAAGGTGTATAATATGAACCAAAGACCGACTTATTACCTTCGGACCGCATTGCTTGATATAGCATGCCACAAAAATCACGTATCGTGTGCAGCCCTTTATTTACTGCCAAAATTCTAATATCATCCAAAATATCTTTGTCGTATCTGCATGTCTTAAACCATTCAGCCATCACAAGATATACCGACTTACGTTTGAAATTATTAGAATGGATAAAATCACTTTCTTTCGACGTAAATTCTGCAGCTTCTTCGAGCAATATGAGAGTTGAGCAAAAAATAGCAGAATTAATATCTATCCTACCCGTAAGAGTTTCTAAAAAACTAGAAAGTAAACTCAATACATTTCTATCACCCGAATATTCGTCGGGAATATATTTACGCAGACTTTTTCCTTTGTTTGCTCTCAGATTTAGACGTTGCAGTTTGCCTGTTTCTATATCAGACTTAATTTTATTAATTTGCTCTACTGTAGCTGGAGGTATAATTATACCGGTTTTAATCCAATTTCTGACAGTTGCGGGAGAAACATTAAGTATAACAGCAATATGCTTAAGTGCTAATGATTCTGTATCTTTTTTGTTTCTGTCCATTCTTTGTTGGTGCCACATTAATATTCAATTACCTACCACAGTTAAAATATTTATCGTAAGTAATTTTTGGCAACAAATGAAATCGGGATAATATATAAATCGGGAATCTAAATATTCGGATTATAGGATATGCTGTTTTATAATCTCGGAATGTTTTTGGTGGCAACTCCATAAATTCCTCAAACTCTTCTCTACTGAGTCCTAGCCGTTTTATGCATAATTCAATCACTTTAGGATCTTCGATCGAATAAACACCATGGGCGCGTTCCATAGCAATTTCTCTATCCATCTGACCTGATCTTACCAAAGCAGAATCACTATTCATATTTAGGTCTATATTAAACTTAACTCTATGAATGTATTTTATCAAGCTGTGATATAAATCGTCGTAGTAGTGAGCTCCCGGATAAACCCAGTCTAATTCTTTTTTAATTATCTCATCGGCGTCTTTTCGTATATAATCATGATAATACATTGGTGTGATGGTTTTAATACCTCTGATAACAGTATAATAAAACATCTCTTTTACACCTAGATTAAATCCCGGATCGTTTGGAGTCCATTTTCTAAGTTTAGTTTTTCCAAACTTATTATGAACAGACTTAAGATAAGATCCTTCGAAAAACGACCATGAAAGAGGTTTTATGCCTTCTGTTCTGAATGACTGTCCTATTAAGATATATTTAATGTTTTCCTTTGCTGCTACGCCGAACAAAGATGATGCTATTCCTATGTCGGTACCCATATTTAAGTCGGGAACAGAGGCTTTGAGAAAGTCAATCTTCAACTCCTTGCCTTCCCTCCAATCTGATGTAATTGTTCTCAGGTCGACATTAAGCTTTTTAACAGCTTTGATCATATTTTCACCTGCAACTGGATTGTCAAACCCGTCATTAAAATGTACTGCTAAAGGTCTTAGTCCCCACTTTTTCACTGCTAGATATAGTAAATATGTACTATCTCTCCCCCCACTAACACCAATAACACAATCATATTTATTTTTGCGTCCTGATTCTTTAACCTGATTAAAAATATTGCTCAAAATTTGCCTACCTTTATCTCCATTCGGAAAAAGTCTTTCGAGTTTATCATGCAAATAGCAGAAATTACATACCCCTTCTTTATCAAAACTATTTCCGGGAACAGTTGAGTCTTGAACACAACGTTTGCACTGTTTGTATTCAAGAT